>Ga0207646_10000019_pt1 | contig 282855 bp, 257 predicted proteins | sample KBSK5502metaG_FD_184343 | JGI IMG/M metagenome (GOLD analysis project Ga0207646, IMG submission 184343) | Corn, switchgrass and miscanthus rhizosphere microbial communities from Kellogg Biological Station, Michigan, USA - KBS K5-50-2 metaG... | ecosystem: Host-associated > Plants > Roots >... | reverse complement strand
CCATCGTTCGTTGTCTCCTTTTTGTTTTTATTGTTTTTAGAACCAACTACGTTGAGCTTGGGCCTGCTTTTCTAGCGTCACTTCTGCTCGAGAACGGACAAAATATTGCCGGCGGGGTCTTTGAACCACGCTATGACGGGACCTCCTCCGCGAAAAACCCCTCTTTCGTCCGTTTTTAGATTCGGCTGGTTATAGATCTCAAAGCGGACGCCGCGCTTCGTGAGCTCGTCCACCGCTTTGTCCACATCGTCCACCGGGAAATTGAGAATGGTGAAGGCTGCCGGAGTATGGTTAGGCTTAGGGTAAATCAAGACCGTGGCGCCGCCCGCAAGGTGCAGGTTCAACAGGCCACTCGATTCAGAAACCTCCAGCCCGAGTGTCCGGCTATAGAACTCCTTCGCCTTTTGAGTGTCATTCACCGAAAAACCGCTGAACGCTTTGCTTTTTGCCAACATAGCTTTTCTCCTGGCTCTAAAATACGTGCTCTGCTGATGTTCCTCCCCTCACTGCGATGTCGCTTGCCGCGAACGAAAGGCCTCCGCCCGCTTGCGGACGCGCTCGTGGATGTGGCTCCAGCCGGACGACACTCCTTTTCTGTGATCCTCCTCGATCAATCCCAGCGCCGTGTGATGGAACTTGATCAGCGTTCCCCCGTTGGCCTCAGTCAAGCGGTACTGCACATTGGAGACGACCGGATAGGACATGAACAACGGCCCGCTGATTTCGAGCAGCGCCGGCCGCTTGATGGCCTGCACGTGTCCCCAGAAATGACCGTTGCCATCGCCCAAATCGCGGTACCACCTTCCCCCTGGCCACGGCTCAATCTTCATGGGCATCGGTGTGCCTTCGGTGACTTCATTGTGCGGTCCGAGCTGTTCGAGCAGTGCAGCGAAGGTCACCTCCAGGGTCGCACGGACATGGATTTCCTGAGTAACGTTCAGCGTCAAGTTCTCAATGCTTTGTGCTGTCGGGATCATGGTTCCTCCTTGAATTCAAGTCCGGCCGGCCTCTGTTCATCTTCGCCTCGGCACGTTTCTTGACGCGATTCAACTGATGCCCCCAGTAGCGCTCGAATGTGCTGGTCCACTCGTGCAGAGGCCGGATCGCTGCGGCGTTGGTTCGATAGAGCTTCTGGCGACCCTCGCGGCGCACGTGGACCAGGCCCACGTTTCGTAGAACGCGGAGGTGCTTTGATACGGAGGGCTGCTCCAGGCCCAGGGATGCCACAATGTCCCCAACCGGGCGTTCCTGCAGCGCGAGATAGCTCAATATTTCCCGCCGGCGGGGCTCAGCGACCGCGTTGAACGCATCCGATGTGGTGGCGGCGCGTGCCATGCGCCAACATTACATGCCCATATAGGCATATGTCAAGCTCTTTTTTCCTTTCCCCCCACAGCTATCCCGCAGCCCCGAGACAATGGCGTCGCCACTCCGGAGAACTCGGTCGAGGACATCAAGACGCTCCGCCATATTCGCCTTGTGATGAAAGACGGCCGCGTCATCAAGCGCCCGATGTAGGCGGGGCCTCCGCCAACTTCTTGCGGATGGCACGGGCGCGAGCTTCCAGCTGCGCCGCTTCAGGCAGTCGGCTCGTTTTTTTCAGTAGGTCGGCATAATTCATAAGTACCGCCGCCACGTTCGGGTGCCCCAGCCCCAGCGCCTTCTCCCGAATCCCCAGCGCTTGCCGGTACAAAGGTTCGGCCTCGTCGTACCTGCCCCGGCTGGCGTAGAGCAAGGCCAGGTTGTTCAGGATGTTGGCCACACTGGGATGCTGCGGCCCCAGCGCCTTCGTCCGGATCCCCAGCGCCCGCCTGTACAAGGCCTCAGCCTCGTCGTATCTGCCCTGGGCCTTGCAGAGCGCCGCCAGGTTGTTCAGGGTGTTGGCCACACTGGGATGCTCCTGCCCCAGCGCCTTCGCCCGAATCTCAAGCGCCCGCCGGTACAAGGCCTCGGCCTCGTCGTATCTGCCCTGGCGGTTAAAGAGCACCGCCAGGCTGTTCAGGCTGTTGGCCACACTGGGATGCTCCTGCCCCAGCGCCTTCTCCCGAATCCCCAGCGCCCGCCGGTACAAGGCCTCGGCCTCGTCGTATCTGCCCTGACGGTTATAGAGCACCGCCAAGTTGTTCAGGCTGTTGGCGACATCGGGATGCTCTGGTCCCAGCGCCTTCGCCCGAATGTCAAGCGCCTGCCGGTACAAGGCCTCGGCCTCGTCGTATCTGGCTTGGCGGACGTAGAGCACCGCCAGGTTGTTCAGGCTGTTGGCCACATCGGGATGCTCCTGCCCCAGCGCCTTCGCCCGAATCTCCAGCGCCCGCCGGTACAAAGCCTCGGCCTCGTCGTATCTGCCCTGCCGGTCATAGAGCCCGGCCAGGTTGTTCAGGCTTGTGGCCACATCGGGATGATCCGGCCCCAGCGCCTTCTCCGAAATCCCTAGTGCCTGCCGGTATAAAGGCTCTGCCTCGCCGTACTTCCCGAGCGCCCGAAGCACACTCGCCAAGCTGTTCAGAGTCCGCCCCACGGCTGGATCATCTGGTCCCAAGGCCTTCTGATAGATTCCAAGGGCGCGCTGGTAGTCTTCTTTGGCAGCAAGCAGGTCTCCCAGGTCTCGCCGCAGCGCGGCCAGATTCTCCAGCAGCTCGGCCGTGGTCGGATGACCAACGCCGAGCGTCTTTTCAAATCTAGCGAGCGACTCCTGCAGGAGGGTCGCGGCGTCTGCGTATTTCCCCTGTTCACGGTAAAGGCTCAAGAGTGTATTTAGCGCGGCCAGCGGCTCTGGCTGACCGGAGGGCATGACTGCAAGCGCTTGCCGATACATACGCTCCGCTGCAAGAAGGTTCCCTTGGCCGCGATACACTTCACCTAGCTTATTCAGGCTCGCAACCACATCTGGGTGATTCGGGCCCAAGATCCTCTGTAGTTCCGCAATACGCCCTTCTGCTTCTCTCGGTTCCTTGGTGGCAAAGAGCTCAGCGAGGATAGCTTTGGCGCGGGCCTGCCAAGGACCGTCCAGATTGATCAGGTAATCCGCAAAGGTGATGTAGCTCTCCGTGAGAGACAGACGGTTTGAGGTTCCTTCTACCAAGACCGCAATCTCCTCGCCGTAAGCGTACTGGGGAACCTGTTGGATCTGGACGTTCTTGAAGTACGCCTCAAGATCACATTCCGATAGCTCGTATACCTCTTTGAAGAGTTTCTCAAACTCGGGCTGGTAGCCCGGGACTTGTTTCTCGGAGTTGCCATAGCGCCAGTCTCTCTGCAAATCCGATACGCTGGGCTCAATACGCGATGGGAGAGGGAAGACAGCCAGTGGACGCAAGTCGTCCCATTCCCTTCGGTATTTTGTGGCCCCGCGTATGACGTCAATTGCCCCAACTAGGCTTTGCCGGTTGGGAGTGAAGACCACAACTAGTTTCTCCGGGAGTAGTGCCGTGCATATTCCGCTGATGTCGCTAAGTCCCGTGCGCGAATCAATCAAGACGTACTGAAAATGCTCCGTCCAATGCTGTGCCAATGAACGAAACAACCAGGGTACGCGCTTGAAAAGTTCTTCCCATGGGAAAGCCCTGACACTATGCGAATACTCGCCATCAAACCGCCCAGCCTTCATTAGATATAATGAGTCGACCGTCGTTTCCAAAATGTAGTCTTGAAGGTTGATCCCCTCAAACAGCTTCTTGCCGATTAGTTCCTCGTCCTCTTCGTCTTTGACTCTCAGAGTGGCTGTGGCCGCGTCCAAATCATGGAGCAGGTCTACTAGGCCGCGGTAATCCTCCAAGGTGGACTCGCGCTCCGGAGAAGGGTTGGATGAGCTCTTGAGGTGACCGCGGAAAAACCGGTGCAGGCCCGGCGCCTCCAGATCCCAATCCACCATGAGTACCTTCCCTGTGCCCCGCCCAACTTGGCCCTTGGCAAGAACGCAGGCGACATTTGCCAGCGCCATCGAGCGGCCTGTCCCACCCTTGTACGAGTAAAACGTAATAACTTGTCCGAGCGCGCCTTCTGCTCTCATTGAGTGGCCTCACACCCTGGCAGTGGCGCTGTTGGAAGCGTTCCCTTGGGACGCCAAGTTGGCGCTTCGCCCGGGAGCTGAAACTCCCTGCAATCGCTGCATATGTCTACGCCTGCCGCTTCAACCGCCTGATAGAGTTCGTAGATCACTTCGACGATCTTTTGGATCATGCTGACGTATTCCGGGTTAGTTAGGAAGTTTGTTGTTGCAGTCGAGTACTTCGAGAAATCCGCGTAGTGCCGCTCGGCAGTAATTCTTTCGGGAACGGCTGAAGCTCCGCGAAGTATGATGGGAATGATCATGCCGCGTTTTCTATCGACGGCCTGACCCATGCGCTGAAATCGTCCGCTTTCCAAGAGTTCCATCGCCGCGAATTCACGACCACAATAGGGGTGCCGCTCGTATTTCGGAACGTAGATCACAATCATGCAGAGACTCTCGCAGATCGCTTCCGCGAGAGCTTCGTTGAATCTGTACCCAGGCTTTAAGCGGTCGGAGTCAACATAAACTTTTTGATCTAGGTACGGCTCCAAGTAGTCGCCCAGGGCTGTCGCCAATTGCTCGACAAACGGCCGCATCACGGAGCCTTGCCCGTGGCAGTAACTTATGAAGCAGGCATGTTTGATGGGCATGATACTCTCCTTCCGTTCGGGAGCGACATGAACTCGGCTGGGCCTCACCGAAAGCTCGAACAGCGATTCCTAGAAAGGCTGCTCCTCGACAGTCTCTTGGTGGGCCTAGCTCCGACAATCCTCCTTGGCGCGTCTAGAAGCTAGAGGCTCATCCCTCTTATGTCAATAAGAGAACGTAGAAATAACGATAGCAGTTCTTAGAGGTTAATTGCCTTAGCAAGGGTGCGGTCGCTGTGGAACGCCTGTGGTTACTACTTCCCATGGGCGCGAACATCGGCACACGACACATCTCGCGCCGAGGGATGGAACCCGATAGAATTGAGGCATGGCGGTGAGGCTCATCGCGATTGACATTGACGGGACCCTGCTTGACAGCCGGTGGCATTTGCCGGAGGCGAACCGCCGCGCCATCGCACAGGCGATCGACTGCGGAATTGAAGTGGCGCTCGTGACCGGCCGGCGATTCGATTTCGCCAAACCGATCGCCGAGCAACTCCCCGGCCCGTTGACACTGATTGTGAACAACGGCGCACTGATCAAATCGCGGGACGGCTCAAATCACGTGCGCCACCTGCTGCCCCGGCGGGTAGCTCGCAAGGTGCTCGGGGCCACGCCCGGGTTCCGCATCGGCGCGGCCGTAGTCTTCGACCGGCCCCGGGAGAACCAGGTGATTTTCGAGCAGATGGATTGGGAAGACCCCGGCCGCAAGAGTTATTTCGAGCGCAACCGCGAATTCATCGCGCAGGCCACCCCGCTCGAGTCCTGCCTGACCGAAGACCCCATCCAGGTGATGTTCAGCGGGCCGGTCGAGCGGATGCGCGAGGTCGAGAACACTCTGCGCGCGCTGCCGCTTGCGAGCGAGTTTGCGCTCGCCGTCACCGAATACGAGAGTCGCGATTTCGGCCTGGTGGACGTGATCCATCCCGATTGCTCGAAGGGCGCTGCGCTGGCCGAATGGGCGGCCCTGCGGGGGCTCGAGCGCGAGCAAGTGATGGCTATCGGCGACAACCTGAACGACCGCGAGATGCTGGAATACGCCGGCGTGCCGGTGGTGATGGGCAACTGCGTGCCGGGCCTCAAGGCCTTGGGCTGGCGCGAAACCCTGAGCAACGACCAGAACGGCGTGGCCGTGGCGATCGAGGCCTACGCCCTGGGGCAAAGGTAATGCTGAATGGCCTGCAAGAGAAGCTTGCCATTCTCGGTGCGTCCCGCTTTGCGGGGCAGGCGAAGAATCCCTCGAGCCGAGCGGCCGCGTTTACCGCAGGCGGAGGGATACTTCGTCGCCGGCGGAATCGGGGCCTCCGCATGACAATCACGCAAACCATATGGCGAGCTGAAGCCCGCCGCGGCATCTTGTTGTTGCTGGTGTTCTTGCTGCTGGCGCCCGCAGCGCGCGCCGACTACGCCGTGCTGCGCAACGGCCAGCGATTTCACATCACCGGCTACGAACGCGCGGGAGCTGTGGTCCGGCTACAAATGGCTGGCGGCAGCGTTGAAGTAGCGGCCGACCAGCTTGTAGCTATCGAGCCGGAGGAATTATTCCCTGCCTTGGCGGTCGCCAAGCTCGACGTGCCCTTCGCAGAATTGATCCGCGCCGCGGCGCAGAAACACGGCGTAGACCAAGAGCTCATCGCCAGCATCATCGCAGTCGAATCGAACTTTAACCCCCGGGCGGTCTCGCCCAAGCTCGCCCGCGGGCTGATGCAGTTGCTGCCGGAAACCGCGGCGCGCCTGGCCGTGGCCGACGTCTTCGACCCCCGGCAGAACATTGATGGCGGTACGCGCTACCTGAAGGAGCTCCTGGCCCGTTATCACCAGGACCTCGCGCTGACGCTGGCGGCTTACAACGCCGGGCCGGACCGTGTCGAGCAGTTCCGCGGCGTTCCACCCTTCCTGGAGACGCGCACCTACGTGCAGCGCGTCACGCGGAAGCTCGACGAACACACCCGCCGGCGGCAAAAAACCCGCACCGTCGCCGATCCCTAGCCCGCCTCAACATTTTGCACAGACAACGAGACAACAGCGAAGTCTGCTGACTCGCACGGGCCCAAGTATTTCTATGGTCGAGGAGGTTGTTGCGGCTATTGTGGCTGGGGTGGCGGTGGCTGCTGTTGTTGTTGTTGTTGTTGTCGCTGCTGTTGCTGCTGCATCGGACCCGGAGGATTGCCGCCGGGAGGATTGCCGCCCGGACGAATGCCGGCCGGAGTCCCCGGTTGGGCGGCGGCGCCTTGCTCTTTGGTCGGATCCCACAGAAAATCCCACTCCTCATACGTGATTCCGCCGTCATAAACCTTGATTGAGTGTCGCTTGACCTTGCTGCCCACGCCGATGATGTTCCCGCCGATGACCGGCCCCTGCGGCCCCGTGTCGGTTGTGGCGGGCGCAGCTGGTTGGCCGGGTTGTTGCGGCCCAGATGGATTCGCAGGCGCGGTGCCCGATGCTCCCGGCGCACCTGGAGCACCCGACGCTCCGGGGCCGGTGGCCGGCTGGCCCGGGTCAGTCGGCGCCGTTCCCTGACCTGGCTGGCTCGAGCCAGTCGGCGCGGCCCCTTGCCCTGGCAGGCCCAGGGCGGCCTGGAGCCCGGTAGGCTGCAGCAGACTCTTCCTCTTGACGCTGCCGATGAGCTGCCCCCCGGGGCCCACGTAGATCAGCCGCCAGCTTCCGTCCTCGCTATTCATCGGGTCTTTGTATGGCTTGCGCAAGAAATGGATCTCGTTTTGCGCCTTGGTGAGGTCTTCGAGCGAATGCGGGAAGCGGCCATTCTTACGGTAGTAGAACCGTACGGCGCGGGCGTACTGGCCGCCGCGCCAGATGAGTTCGTCTTCCTTTTCGCGCTTACCCTGAGTGAGCAGGTTGGGCCCAGCCACCGCAACGGTGATCAACATCACTGCGGCAAAGAACACTACCATCAGCAGCGCGTAGCCAGATTCGCTGTCGCGAGATGTGTAGCGACACTTCATGCCGGCGGCGACCCCGTTTCTTCGAGCACCAGCGTGGCGTGGCGCCCGGAAGTGATCTCCTCGACCTCGGCGCTGTTATTGCCGATCCGCAACAGCCGGAAGCGAGTCAACAGGGTCTCGCCTTCCGCCACGATGAATACATCCTCACCGTTGGTGAAAAAGGCGCGCCGCTGGCCGGTCTGCGAGTCGGCCACATAACCGAAGAATTTCACCGGGACATCGAGCGGCGGAGGCGGTGGCGGCACAACCGGTCCGGCCTTCCTCGGATCCGCTTTGGCCGGCTCCGGTGGAGGCAGGCTGGCGCTGAAGATATTGCGGTGCCGCCCGGTGTATTCAAACTTGCGGATACGCTCGAGCATGTCCAGCCGCAGCGACGGGTTCTCCAGTGGCAGCGGCTGATACTTGTCGCCGGCCGCGGAGACCGTGGGCGCCTCCGGCGCCTTCCTCCAGTTATAGTACAGAATCACGACGAACACGACCAGCAGCCCCGCGAGCACACCGATCTGGAGGCGTCGCGGCATCGTCAGGACCGGAAATAGGCGCGCAGTTGCAGATTCAGTTTCAGGCTGCCGCCTGTGCTGGATGCGAGCTGGAGACTATCCAGCAGGTAGAAGTTGTGCGACCGCTCCAATCCGTTGATGAAGCTGACCAGGCTAGGGTAATCGCCTTCCACCGTGGTAGCCACCTCGACCTCGACCACGCCGCGGTTGGCGAGCTCGTGCTGCCGGAAGGTGATGGAGTCGGTGCGCAGGCCGGCATTTTTGGCAATCCCGCCGAGGTCGCCGACGATGGAGGAGTAGCCGCTGGATGCCTCTCGCAGTTCGTCCGTGAAAAACTGGTCACACTCACGCTTCACTTCCGGCAGGCGCTTCTCGATTTCCTGGGCCCGGCGCACGTCGGCGGCGAGCAGGTCGCGCTGCCGTTGCGCCTCTTTGAGCTGTTGTTGCAGCGCCTTTGGGTCGGCGGCAGAGGCCCGCCAGTTCACGAAGACCAAGCCGGCGTCCACCACCAGCACCACGGCCAGCGCCCAGCGGATCGCGAGCATACGGCGTTGTGCGTTGCGACTCATTTACGTCGTGGCGTACCACGCCGTCAATTCCAGGTACACCCGGTCTGCCTCGCCCGCACGATTCGGGCGCGTCTCGGCCAGCACCTGAACGCGAGAGAACTCCTTGGAAGCCTCGAGGGCCCGGAGAAACTTCAGCTTACTCTCGTCGCTGAGCGCCCCGACCACCAACTTCACTTCCACGCGCCCCTCGGTCATCTTCGGGGCGATGCTGACAACGCGCACCCCCTCGGGCAAGCTGCGCTCCAGGTCCATGAAGATCTTCGTCCACGGGAAGCTGCGCTGGGCGATCAAGGCGTTCAAGAAGGCGGAACGCTCGCGCTGCTGGCGGATGTCCGGCCGGTTGAAATAGGCCTCGAGCCGGCGACGCTCCAGTCGCTTGCTGTCCATCTCCTTTTGGAGACTTGCCAGCGCGATCCGGTTAGCCTTCTCCGTCTGCCGGGCGCCGTACGCATGCCAGGAGAGAATCACGAGCGCCGCAACCGCGATCGTGCCCACGAGCGCGGCGCCCGCGGCAAACCGCCGATTGCTTACCAGCGCGGAAGTGGCGAGATTGAGTCGGACCTTCATCGAAATCGTGTTGCGCTTCAGGCCCCCCGGTTCAGCATCCAGCCGATCAGGGCCTCGAGTTGCCGGTCGGCCAGCGGGCGGGCTTCTTCGCCGATGCGGCCCTCCGTCGCGGCCGAAGCGAGCAGCTCGCCCACCGGGCAGCGCAATTCCGCCTCGAGTGGCCGGCAGAACTCTTCGGTCCGCTCGCCCAGTCCCGCCAGGCGCACCAACTGGATGCCCTCGCTCCAGGAGTCCTGATAGTAGGCCGCCACCGGATAAATTTCGTCCAGCAGCGCCTGCGGGCCCAGGCGCGACGCGTCGGTGGGCAGCTCGGTGCAGCGGTAGCCGCACAGCAGCCCGGCGCGAACGATGGCCGTGGTGAGTGTCGAGCCGGAGACGCGGGCCAGCAGGGTCGGCCGACGGTCATCCAGCAGCGGGATCGCGGCCAGCGTCGAGCTCATCACCACGCCAGGCGTCATGCCAACAGACTCAGTCAGCATCTCGTACTCGCGCACAATGCGCAGCCGCGCCAGGCCGGTGACAATGTCCACGCCCTCATCCCGCGGTGCTTGCCGCATGTAGGAGACCAGCGTCTCCTCCGACTCGAACGGCACACTCTTCTTCAGCTTCCACCGCAGCATGGGGACGGCATCCCCCATTGCCCGCGGAAACTCATCAAAATGGAGCACGAATATGCGGACCACAGGGTCGGGCACCAGCAGCGCCAGCTCCTGCCCCTTGGCCCGCAAGCGCGCGAAGACGCGCCCCACTGCGGCGCGGACCGCCGCGGCATTGGCCAAGTTGGACTCCACCGCCGAGGGAACAATCGCGCCCTCGGGCAGCGGCTCAACGGCAAACCCATCCAGGCCCGTGCCGCCGCGCGTCCAACGCGCTGCCGCCACGTAGCCCGGAGCGATTTCGCAGGCCAGTAGTGGGTGCGGGACGGCTTCGAGCCACCGGGTGACACGCCGCACCACGCCGCTGCGGTAGACTCCCTCGCGCACTCCGCTCGGGCTACTCAATGAACGTCACCTTGTTGATTTCACGCAGCGTGGTCAGGCCTCCCACCACCTTCGAGAGCCCCGATTCGCGGAGAAACGTCATGCCTTCATTGCGTGCCGCCCGCTTGATCTCCGAGGTCGGCCGGCGGTTGATGATCATCTCGCGGATGCGGTCGGAGAGATCCAGCAACTCCGAGATGGCGAACCTGCCGTGGTAGCCGGTGCCGGAGCATTCCAGGCAGCCCGCGCCTTCGTACAGGGGCACGCCGGTCCATTTGGCTGGTTCGAGCCCCGCTTCCTCCAAGACCCGCGGAGAATAATGGACCTCTTTCTTGCAGTTTTCGCAGATCGTCCGGACCAGCCGCTGCGCCAGGATGCAATTGAGCGCAGAGACAAAGTTATACGGCTCAACGCCCATATTAATGAACCGGCCGATCACGTCAGTGACGTTGTTCGCGTGGACGGTAGTGAACACCAGGTGGCCAGTGAGCGCCGACTGGATGGCGATCTGCGCGGTCTCCTGGTCGCGGATCTCGCCAACCATGATCTTGTCGGGATCGTGACGCAGGATGGACCGCAGCCCGCGGGCAAAGGTAAGGCCCTTCTTCTCGTTCACTGGGATCTGGGTGATGCCGCGGATCTGGTATTCGACCGGATCTTCGATCGTGATGATCTTGTCCTCGTCGGTCTTGATCTCATTGATGGCCGCATAGAGCGTGGTGGTCTTGCCTGAGCCGGTGGGCCCGGTCACCAGCACCATGCCGTAGGGCTCGCGGATATAGCGGCGGAACTTGCGCACATCCTCGTCGGAGAAGCCCACTACGTCGAGGCTGAGGTTGTGAAATTTTTCAGACAGGGTCTCCTTATCGAGCACGCGCAACACCGCGTCCTCACCGTGAATCGAAGGCATGATGGAGACGCGGAAGTCCACATGCCGGCCTTTGTAGCGGACGCGGAACCTGCCGTCCTGGGGCACACGGCGCTCGGCGATATCGAGTTCGCTCATCACCTTGATGCGGGAGAGGATGGTGGAGTGCCACTCCTTCGCGATGGGTGGCATGGCATGCTGCAGCACGCCGTCAATGCGGTACTTCACCACCACCTCGATATCGCGAGCCTCGATGTGGATGTCGCTGGCGCGGCGCTCGAGTGCGGTGAAGATGACGGTATCCACCAGCCGCACCACCGGGCTGACAGCCGCATCGCGTGTCACGCGGTCGGCTGAAATCGTCTCCTCGGTCTCTTCCTCCTCCTGCACCACCTGCAAGGTGAACGCTTCGGTGGCCTGCTCAAGCACGCGCTGCGACTGCTCGGTGCGCTTGAGCAGGTCGCCAATCTGCGAGGCGGTGGCCACCTTGATGATCAACTTCTTGCCCAGCAGCAGCGGCAGCTCATCGCTCAGAAGCACCTGGCTGGGGTCGGCCACGGCCACCACCAGCGCGTTGTTCTGGGGCTCAATCGGCACGAAGTTGTAGCGGAACATCAAGTCGGCCGGGATGCTGCGGAACAGCTCCGGATCGATGCGCTGCTCGCGCAGATCTACGAACGGGCAGCGGTAGCGTTCGGCGAGGCGGCGGGAGCGCTCGCGCTCACCTTCTTGATCCACCGCGATGGAGGCAATCGAGTTGCGTTCCGTGGTTCCCATGGGCTACCTCGTAACCCCGCCCAGCGAAAAGCTGAAGATGGGCAGATAGAGCGAAATCAGAATAAAGCCGATCACCACAGCCATGAACAGCAGGATGAGGGGGTTGATCAGCGCGACCAGCGCCTGCAGCCGGACGTTGACCTCTTCTTCGTAGAACTCGGCCACGCTGGATAGCATCGGCGCCAGTGCGCCGGTGGCCTCGCCGACCTCGATCATCTCGAGGGCCACTTCGGGGAAAAGTTTGGTCTCGGCCAGACTGGCGTGCAGCGACTGCCCTTCGCGGACGCGCGCCGCGGCTTGCGCCACGCCCTCCGTCACCAGCCGTGCGCCTGCAGCGTCGGCCGAGGTTTGCAACGCCGCCACCAGCGGCGTGCCGCCAGCGAGCAGCGTGGAGAGCGTGCGGGAGAACTGCGCCACATGGAACTTGATCCAGGTCTCGCCGAAAATAGGGAGGCGCAGCTTCACCCGGTCAATGGCCCGCGAGCCCCCCTCGCTGTGGGACCACGCGTAGGCCCCCAACAGCCCAGCCGCCACCAGTCCCGCCAGCCCGAGCACGAGCCAGCGGTACTCCAGCGCAACAGTAGTCAGCAGGCGCGTAGGGGCAGGGAGCACGATGTCGAGCTCGGAATAAAGCCGCGCAAATTGTGGGATGACGTAGCTGACCAAATACAGGACGATGCCCGTCGCCGCAGTAACCAGGATTACGGGGTAGACCAAGCTGGCCAGCAGCCGCCGGCGGAAGCCGGTGGTGACGCGCTGGTAGGTAATGTAGTAGTCGAGCACGCCGGTGAGATTCCCGCTCTTCTCGCCCGCCAGCACCGAGGTGCAATAGACCTTGGGAAAGATGGCCTGCTGCTGGAGGGCCTCCGAGAGCAACGCGCCGTCGCGAACTCGCTGGCGGACGTCGTTCAGCAGTGGGCGCAGGCGCGGCGAAGCCGCCCGCTCGGCCAGCAGGTCGAGCGCCTTCAGGATCGGAAGGCCGGCTTTGATCAACGTATTGAACTGTTGATTGAAGATCAGGAAGTCAGAGCCGCCCACAGTGCGCTCGGGTCGACGGCCAAGTAGCTGCGGAAATAAAACTCCCCGCGGGCGTACCGAATAGACGAACAGACCCCGCTCGGCCAGCTTCTGACGGGCCTCGACGATCGAATGGGCCGCTTCCACCTGCGAAAACACCTTGCCAGTGGCATCGGCCACTTTACATACAAACTCGGCCATCGGCCACAGTGTACAACATCCGGAGAGGCGTCAAAAGGATGCAGACGCCCGGGAGATGCGCAGTCTGCAACCCGGGCGTGCCGAGGTTTCACACCCCTTTGACGGGACAGGCCCATTCTGGCAGCGCCGCGTCAGGTCCAAGGAATCGCGAATTCTTTGAAACCGAAATCGGGCTAGAACGGTATTACAGGCACTCTTACGGTCACGGGCGGCTGCGGGACCTCTGGCTCACTGTGATCGGAGCTTCCCGCGGCCCCGGTTCAGCGCAAGGGGCTGCGGACCGAAGATTCGTCCACGATGGCCACACCGGCTGGCGCCTGGAAGTGGAACATCGCCTCAGGCAGCGGAATGTCTTGCTGCCAATTGCCGAAGCGGAATTCCATGACGACGCCGCCCGGCTGATGGATCTCGACACGCAGCAAGGCGTCGCGCGCCGTGTCTACCTCGAGCAGCACCTCGTGAAAGGAATCCTCGTCAGCGGGCTCGAGGGCGTCGCCCGACCCTTTGCGGCGCGCTCGCGGCGCCCCCCCGCGAGGCAGGCAGCGCAGCAGGGCGTGGCCGGCCGAGGCCGCCGGCAGGTCAGCGAATTCGATGCGGCCGCACATCCGTGCAAGCTTGGCCTTGCCCGTCAAAAGCGCGAGCGGTGTTCGCCAGTCGGCGCTCTGCTTCATCCGCGCCCGGGTGACCGCGTGGTCCGCCGGCACGTAGAACCAGACCGTCCTGCCGTCGGCGATGAACAGTTTCTCCTCCGGGGATTCATATTCCCATCGCATTCGGCCCGGCCGGCTGAAATAGACGGTTCCCGATTCGATGCGAACGTCCGTTCGTCCTTCGGTGTACCGCTCGAGGAAGCTGGCCTTTAAGGTTGTCGCGGAGTGGTACCGGGCCTCAAGCTTCCGAACGATGGCTCGCAGGTCGCTTGCCGCGGACTGGGCCGCAGCACCGCCGGCGGCACCTGCGGGAGCGGTAACCCCGGCGCCGAGCATTGGCAGCGCAACATAGAGCGCAATGAACAGCACCCTCTTCATCGCACCACAGTGTAGCAAAGGGAGGCCGAGGCAGGAGGGCCGCGGTTCAGATCTCGCGGGCAGGAAAGCGATTGCAGCCTTAGAAAAAAAGGGAGGGAGCCATTGGCTCCCTTCCCCGGTTCTGAAGAACAAACTGACTTACTAGCCGATCGGCGTGCTGTTCACGTCCGCCGCGCCGGTCGGGTTGGCACGGATCACACCGGACTCGTTGGTGAAGAACTGCCGCTGCCCGGTGGTGCCGATGTTCGCGGGCACGGCTGTAAGCGTGTACGTGTTGATGGTGCCACCCACCGCTGCTCCGGCCGTGAACGTGAAGACGTAGCCGCTCTTGGTGCCCGCAGCCAAGACCGAGTCAATCAGGTCCGCAGTCGCTGCCGTGGCCGGGGCTCCAGGCCCCAAATTGCCCAACGCGGCCGGGTAGCCGGTCCCGTAGATGGTGGAGTAGGTGATGCAAGCCGTGTTGATCGCCCGCAGAGAGCCAACCGCCGACGCTTCGTTCGCCGCCATCTTCGAACGCAGCAGGTTGGGGATGGCAATCGCCGCGATGATCAGAATGATCGCCACGACGATCAGAAGCTCGATGAGCGAAAAACCCTTTTGCCTGTTCCACATGAAATCTCCTTCTGAGGTGGACAGCCTGTCTTGACGTACCTCACCCACAATGAACAATCCCTGTCCATGCGGGGCGATAGAGGGGAACAATAGTCTACCGCCATTTCGGACTTAGGACTACTGATTGAGCGTAGTTCGTGGATTTGGCAGGTTGAGATCTGAATCGCCCCGCCGTGAAACAGAGTCAAAATGAACGGGAAGGACGAAAAGCTCTGTCCGGAAGCAGCGTAAGCTCCGAATCGCCCAGCGGCCCTGACTTCATTGGATCTTGTGCTTCTTGGCGTAATGGCGGAAGGAGTGGTAGCTCATCTTCAGCAGTTCTGCAGCGCGCCGCTGCACTCCCCCAGCCCGCTCGAGTGCCGCCACGATGTAGTGCCGCTCGGTGGCGCCCATCTGCGCCTCGAAATCAATTCCTTCTTCCGGAAACGCCATGGCGCCGTCTTTGCCCGCCGCCTTCACGGGGATTATGGAAAGGTGGCCACTGACCTTGGCCGGCAGCACCGCGACGGAGATATGACGCCCGGTCTCCAGGGCGACCGAACGCTCGATGGTATTCTCCAGTTCACGAACATTCCCCGGCCAGTCGAATGATTCCAGGCAGTGCATGGCCTCCGGTTCGATGCCGTCCACAGGTTTCCCCATGCTGGTGCGAAAACGTTCCAAGAATGCGCGAGCGAGCAAGGGGATGTCCTCGCGGCGTTCGCGTAGAGGAGACAGGTGGATGGGGATGACGCTCAATCGGTAATAGAGATCTTCGCGGAACCGTCCTTCGGCGATTTCCTTCTCCAGATCCTTGTTAGTGGCGGTAATGACGCGCACATCCACGTCGATCTCCTCATTGCTGCCGAGGGGCCGCACCTTGCCCTCTTGCAAAACGCGATAAAGCTTCACTTGCATGGTCTGGGTCATATTGCCGATCTCATCCATGAACAACGTGCCACCGTGCGCGGCCCGGAACAGGCCCTGGCGGTTCTCGTTCGCGCCGGTAAAGGCACCCTTCATGTAGCCGAACAACTCGGATTCCAACAGGGTCTCAGGGAACGCGCCGCAGTTGATGGTGATGAAGGGAGCCAGTGCCCGGGGGCTGTTTTCGTGGATGGCCCGGGCGACCAGCTCTTTTCCCGTGCCACTCTCCCCGGTGATCAGCACGCGGCTCGACTGCGGAGCAACGGTCTGGATCAGGTCAAAGATGGCCCGCATCTTGGGGCTGCGGCCGATGATATTGTCGAGGCCGGTGAGGCGGCGCAGCTCCCGGCGCAGATAGCCTGCCTCGGTCTTCCACTTAAGATTCTCGGCCACCTGCTGGACGGCCCGGCGCAACTGGTCTACCAACTGGTGGTCCTTGATGACGTAGCGGTCGGCGCCGAAGTTGATGGCGGCGATGGCCGTCTCAACGGTTGGCACGCCCGTGATCAGCAGGAAGACCGAGGATGGGGCGATCTCTTTTGAGAATTTGAGCAGGTCCACTCCGGTGCTATCCGGCATGCGAATGTCGGAGATAATGATATCGAAGATCTGGGATTCCATCCGGCGCCGGGCCGCCTCGCCGCTGTTGGCGACCTCGACGCGATGACCTTCCTTGCGGAAGGTGATCTCCAGCAGCTCACAGATGGATTTTTCGTCGTCCACCACCAGGATGTGGGCCATGCGAGTCTCAGCACCTCAATGCGGCTGCGTTGCTCCTCGGTCCGGCGTCTCTAAGCCACCCGGGGCAATTCGACGGTGAATTCCGCGCCACGGTCCTTTTCAGAGGCGACGCTGATGCGCCCGCTATGCGCCTGCACGATCTGATAGACGATGGCCAGCCCCAGGCCCGTCCCTCCCGGGAAGCTCGATTGCAGCGGCTCAAAGATCTTGGCGTGCAGCCGGGGGTCGAGCCCCATTCCCGTATCCCGGAAACAGATGCGCACCCAGAACGGGGCCAGCTCGAGCCGAACCGTGAGCGTGCCCCCGGCCGGCATGGCGCGCAAGGCGTTGTCGCACAGGTTCCAGAAGACCTGCTTGATGCGGTTGGCGTCCACGCGGGCTCGCACGGCCGGCGCCGCAAACAGGCGCTCGATCCGGTACTTGCCGTCGAGCTCCGGGTGCCTCTCGAGCAGCGTCAAGGTCTCGTCGAGCAGGCGGGCAATGTCCTGCTCGGAAAACTCGTAAGTCTTTTCCCGCGAATAATTCAAGAAATCAGTGATGATTTGATTCAGCCGCTCAGACTCCCGGCTGACGATGCCCACCAAGTGCCTCTCATCTTCCTGCAAGGGCACCAGGCGTGCCAGCTCGTTTACCGCGCCCGCCATGGCGGTCAGCGGCTGGCGGATTTCATGCGCGATGGCGGCCGACAGTCGCCCCAGGGCAGCCATGCGCTCCTTGGTGGCGACCTCCTGCTCGAGCCGCCGCAGCTCGGTGAGGTCTTGGAAATTGAACACGTACCCGCTGGCGCGCCGCTCGTGCGTGCGCAACGGTGAAACCGAAATCCCCAGGAACCGCTGCTGCCCGTCTGCGGTGTGGAAATCGAGCTCCTTGCGGGGTACCAGCCTTCCGTTCGCGTCCAGCTGCCCGGGGAGCCAGAAATCCGGGAATAGCTCCGGCAGGAGGCGGCCCCGCACTCCCCCGAACTTGTAACCGGTGATCTCCTCGCCGGTGCGGTTCAAGAGCAGGATGCGGCCCTCCAGATCGGTGGTCAGCAGGCCGCCGCGCATGGAATGAATGATGTTCTCGTTGAAAGCCTGGAGGTCTTGCAGCTCCTGGCTTTTTTCCTCGAGCTCCGCGCCCTTGCGGCGCAGGGTCTGGGCCAGCAGGCTGGAGAGATAGGCGACCGCAAGAAATCCGAACAGGTTACTGGAGATCCAGGTTTCGAGGGACTTCACGGTCGGCATCGCTACGGATGTGCGTGGAATTTTCTCGTAATAAGCGAGCTCGACCAGGGCGCCGAGCAGGGCAAAGCTGAAACCGGCTACCAGGAAGGTGCCTTTGCGGGAAAACAGGATGCTGGCCACAATGATGGCCAAGAGGTAGAGCGAGATAAAGTAGCTCTCATGGCTCCCGGTGACGTACACCAGGCCGGTCACCATCAGCAGGTCGCACACCATTTCCAGCGGGGCATGCCAGCGCGCCTGGGGAATCCACCGGAGCAGAATCGCGTAGAAGATCGCCAGGGTGTACCAGAGCACGATCAGCGGCACGAAATACTTGGTGGGAACAAACAACTGTGAATAATCGCGCAGGATCAGGACAATGGCGAGGAGGAAAGTGATGAGCAGGAAGCGTACGCGGGCCAGCCAAACCAGCCACTCAGAGAGATTTGGAGTGCGTTCCATGCGGAAAAGCCATTCTCCCCTTCCGCACTGCCCGAGATCGCAAGCTCGGGGCGGCGGGAGGCACTGATTGGCAAGGGCGGCGGCACTCATGCTGCCGCCCCGCCGAATTCACTCCTTCGAACCCTCTGCTCGTTAATGGCTACCCAGTTTGGCGATCAACGAGAAGAGCGGCAGATACATGGAGATGACGATGCCGCCGACCACGACGCCGAGGAAGACGATCATCATCGGCTCCATGGCTGACAGGAGGTCCTTCACTGCGGCATCCACTTCGTCCTCATAGAAGTCGGCGATCTTCTGCAACATGGCGTCCATCGCGCCAGTCTGCTCACCTACCCCGATCATCTGCGTCACCATGCCGGGGAAGACGTCGGTCTCCCGCAGCGGATCAGCCAGCGTACGACCGGCTTCCACCGATTTTCGCACGTGCAGCAGCGCCTTTTCGATCACAGCGTTCCCGGCCGTCCGGGCGGTAATGTCCAGGCCCTCTAGAATCGGTACGCCGCTCGAGATCAGCGTGCCCAGGGTACGAGTGAAGCGCGCCACAGCGATTTTGCGCAGCAGGATGCCGATCAGGGGCAGCTTGAGCAGCACAGTGTCAATCACCATGCGGCCCTTGGCCGTCCCATACCAGACTTTCAAGGCGACGGCGAATCCGACGAAGAACACCAGGATGAGGAATCCGAAGATGCTCCCGATGAAATTGCTCAGACCGATGACCACACGGGTGGGCAGCGGCAGGTCGACCTGCAGGCCGACGAACAACGTGGCGAAGACGGGCACCACTTTCCACAGCAGCAGAACGATCACGCCCGTGGCCACCAGCAGGACGGCGACGGGGTAGACCAGAGCGGATTTCACCGCTCGCTTCAGTTTGACATTTTTCTCGATGTAGGCCGAGAGGCGCTGGAGGATGGTGTCGAGGATGCCGCCCGTTTCGCCGGCTTCGACCATGTTCACGTAGAGCTGATCGAAGACTTTGTCGAACTGGCGCATCGCGGCCGACAGTGTCGCTCCACCTTCAACGCCAGCGCGCGTGCCGGTGAGAACTTTCTGGAAGGTGCGGTTATCCTGCTGTCCGGCGAGGATCTCCAGGCACTGCACCAGCGGCAGGCCGGCATCAATCATCACCGAGAACTGGCGCGTAAAAATGGCCAGCTCCTTGGAGCTGACGCCGCTGCCGAAGCTGGGCAGTGAGAATTCCCTGCCCTTCTCGGACATCTTGACGACTTTGATCTGCTGGCGGCGCAGCAGCGCGGCGAGTTCGGCTTTGTTCTCCGCGACTTGTTCGCCGCTGACGTTGGTTCCGGCGCGGTTCGTGCCGCGATAGGTGTAGACCGGCATTGTTGTTTCCCTCCTAAATTCCAACTTCCTTCTGCAAAACTCGCTCCGTGCTAACGGCGGACAGGCGCGCCGGCCCGCACCGGGGCCTGCGTCGGCGAAGTCACGCCACGATTGATCATATCCTGCAATTCATCCTGGTTAGACGACCGTGAAAGCGCCATTTCCAGGGTGATAAACTTATTGAAATATGAGTTTACTAGCGACTGGTTGAATGTCTGCATGCCCGACTGACCGGTGCCGGTCTGCATCGCCGAGTAGATCTGGTGGATCTTGTCCTCGCGGATGAGGTTGCGGATGGCCGCGTTGGGGATCAGGACCTCCATCACCATCACACGGCCGCGGCCGTCGGCGCGCGGCAGCAGCGCCTGACAGAGGATGCCTTCGAGCACCATGGAAAGCTGGGCGCGGATTTGCGGCTGCTGGTAAGCCGGGAAGACGTCCACGATGCGGTTGATGGTGGAGACGGCGGAGTTGGTGTGCAGAGTGGCGAAAGTGAGGTGGCCGGTCTCAGCGATGCGGAGGGCCGATTCGATCGTTTCCAGGTCGCGCATCTCGCCAATCAGCACTACGTCCGGGTCTTCGCGGAGCGCCGCACGCAGCGAATTGGCAAACGAGTGCGTGTCCGAGTGCACCTCGCGCTGGTTCACCAGGCACTTCTTATGGTTGTGCAGGAACTCGATGGGGTCCTCGATGGTGATCATGTGCTCATCGCGCTCATTGTTGATCTTGTCGAGCATGGCGGCGAGCGTGGTGGACTTCCCCGAGCCGGTCGGCCCGGTCACCAGCACCAGGCCGCGGGGCTTTTCGCATAGGCCTTTGACGATCGCCGGCAGGCCCAGCGCATCGAAACCCTTGATTTCCCAGGGAATTGTGCGGAAGACCGCGCCCACTGCCCCGCGCTGGTTGAAAAGGTTGCCGCGGAAGCGCGCCAGATTTTTCAATCCGAACGAGAAGTCCAGCTCCAGGGTCTCCTCGAAGCGGTGCTTCTGGGCGTCGGTGAGCACGCTATAGGCCAGCGACTTGGTGTCCGCCGCCGTCAGCGGCGCCATGTCCATTGGGCGCAGCTTGCCATGGACGCGGACCCGCGGCGCGCTGTTGGTGGTGATATGCAGGTCGCTGCCGCCCATCTCGATCATCTTCTTCAGCAATTCGCTCAGCGTAATGCCAGCCATAATTCGCCCCTCGTCACAATATGGATTCCCGCAGGACTTCCTCGAGCGTGGTCTGCCCGGCGGCGACCTTGATCAGGCCGCTGCGGCGCAGCGTGATCATGCCCTGCTCCAGCGCTTTCTTCTTCAGCTCTAAGGCCGATGCCCCCACCAGGATGAGCTCGCGGAGCTCATCGTTGATCTCCAGGACTTCATAGAGCCCGACGCGCCCCTTGTACCCACCCTTGTTGCACGTCCCACAGCCCTTGCCGTGGTAGATGGTGGTTGTCTTGGCTTCCTCTGGACCGAACCCGGCATCCAGCAATGCCTGCTCCGGGACTTCCAGCGGCTCCTTGCAATTCGAGCAGATGCGGCGCACCAGGCGCTGCGCGCAAATCAGGTTCACCGAGGTGGCCACCAGGAACGGTTCGATGCCCATGTTCATCAGCCGGCTGATGGTGGAGGGCGCGTCGTTGGTGTGCAGCGTGGAGAGCACCAGGTGGCCGGTCAGAGCAGCTTTCACGGCGATTTCGGCGGTCTCGAAGTCGCGGATCTCACCGACCAGGATGATATTGGGGTCCTGGCGGAGGAAGGCGCGCAAGGCGGCGGCGAAGTTGAGCCCGATCTGGTCCTTCATCTGCACCTGGTTAATGCCCGGCAATTGAAATTCCACCGGATCCTCGGCCGTCATGATGTTGGTCTCCGGGGTGTTCAGTCGAGAGACCGAGGAGTAGAGCGTATTCGTCTTGCCCGAGCCGGTTGGGCCAGTCACCAGCACCATCCCGTAGGGCCGCAGGATGGCGAGCTCGAACTTGGTGAGCGACACGCTCTCGAACCCCAGCTTGGTCATGTCCAGCCGCAGGTTTTCCTTGTCGAGCAGGCGCATCACGATCTTTTCGCCGAACAGCGTGGGAACGGTGGACACACGGAAGTCGAGCTCCTTTCGCTTGCCGTCCCGGCGGTACTTGATCATGATGCGGCCGTCTTGCGGGAGCCGCTTTTCGCTGATATCCAGCTTGGACATGATCTTGATGCGGCTAGTGATGGCGTCCTTCAGCTTCAGCGGCGGAGTCATCACCGATTGCAGGATGCCGTCAACGCGAAAACGAACCCGCAGCTCTTTCTCATACGGCTCGACGTGGATGTCGCTGGCGCCGCGCTTGACCGCGTCGGTCATAATCAGGTTCACCAGCTTGATGATGGGGGCTTCCTCGGCTGCCTTCTCCAGCGTGGCGAGGTCCATCTCCGCTTCTTCGGCGGCCAGTTCCAGGTCTTCGGCCTCTCCACCGGTCAGGTCCTTCATCACCTTGGTGAGTTCTTCGATGCTCTCCACATCGCCGTAGAACTTTTGGATGGCCTCGCTGACGGCTGATTCCGACGCCACCACCGGCTCGACGTTGAAGCCGGTCATGAACTTGATGTCGTCCATGGCGAAGACATTGGTGGGGTCGGTCATCGCGATGGTCAGCGTCGAGCCCACTCGCGATAGGGGCACGATCTGGTAGCGCACCGCGGTGTCTTGCGGGATTAGCTTGATCACTGACGCATCCACTTCGTAATACTTCAGATTGATCGAGGGGACTCCGTATTGGCGGGAGAGGACCGCGGTGATCTCATCGTCGGTGACAAACCCCAGCTTCATCAGACAACTCCCCAGACGCCCGCCGTGCTGTTTCTGGTATTGCAGCGCCTGGGTAAGTTGCTCGGACGTGAGGAGGCTCTCTTTGATCAGTATTTCGCCCAAACGAGCCGACATCCACGGACTCCTCGGAATTACACACCTAGATGACAAAGGTAGCAGAACTCCGGGTGACCCTTTTCATCCGATTTCCTACGTCTTGGTGAATCGGGCAATACCCGCCAGGACCGAGGAGCGTGGCCATTCCGCCACGGCGCGCCTTGACTTGCCCTCACCACCCCGTTATCTTGCATTTCTAAGGCTTATACTGTGACGGCAAACGCTCATGCGGCGCGCACCGCGAAAACTTTCAAAACGCGGAACGCGCCCTGCTCCGTCTCTGCGGCGGCTTCCGGCGCAACGTTCGGCCGTCTTTCGATCCTGCCCCGGTTCTATGAGACCCTGCGTGATGCGCTGGGCCCGATGCACTGGTGGCCTGCGCGGACGCCGTTTGAGGTCATTGTCGGGGCCATCCTGACTCAGAACACCGCCTGGGGTAACGTCGAGCGCGCCATCGCCAACCTCCATCGGGAACGTCTGCTCACGCCGCGGGCGCTCGAGCGCGTTCCGCTGGGAAACTTGGCGCGGCTGGTGCGGCCCTCAGGTTACTTCCGCCAGAAGGCGAAGAAGCTGAAGGCGTTTGTGCGCTTCCTGCGAAGAGATTTTGGCGGTTCTTTGGCCCGGATGTTTCGTACGCCGACGGCCGAGTTGCGCGAAAGGCTGCTGGGCGTGCACGGCATCGGGCCGGAAACCGCCGACTCGATCCTGCTCTATGCCGGCAGTCACCGGGTCTTCGTCGTGGACGCTTACACCAAGCGCATCCTGCTGCGGCACGGCCTAGCCAGCGAGAAAGCCGGCTACGAAGAAGTCCGGCGACTCTTTGAAAGCAGCTTGCCGCAAGACCCCAGGCTATACAACGAATTCCACGCCTTGCTGGTAAACGTCGGGAAGAACTGGTGTCGACCGCGGGAACCCCGCTGCGAGGATTGCCCGCTTGGGCCTTATCTATTGTCAGGCCCCGCACCTGATCCGGAGATGCGCCCGTGACGCTCCGCGAACGTAAAACCAAGCTCTGGCTGGGCTTCGGCGGCCTGCTGGTCGTGCTGCTGCTGGCGGCCGTGTTCACGCTCGGCTCGCTCAACATGCCGTTTAAACCTCGCCATTGGAACGAAGTCGTCATTCTCTACGCGCTTTCGGCCATCATTGTTGCCGCCCTGATGGTCTTTGGCCTGATCTTAACGCGAACCTTGTTGCGGCTTTGGGCCGAGCGACGCGCCGAACAACTCGGCTCGCGCTTCAAGACAAAAATGGTGCTGGGCGCGATGGCCATCTCCCTGCTCCCAGTCCTTTTCATGTTTTACGTCAGCTACGGCCTGCTGAACCGCACGCTCAACCGCTGGTTCCCCCGCCCGCTCGAAATCGCCGTGGATGAGAGCCAGAGGCTCCTGCTCGAGATGGGCAAGGCCGATCACGACCGCCTGACGCGGTTGGCCACTGAAGCGGCTCGCCGGGAAGCGCCCGAAGCCCAGCAAGTTCTGACCGCAAACGCAGCCGTGGATGCTGCCTGGACCATCGCCCCCGGCGGCCAGGTCCTAGATGTCCAAATCTTCGAATGGCACGGGTCGGAGCGTGGCGTCGCCCTTTCCAAGAGGCCTGCGACGTTACCCCATCTGGTGCAGACGCTCCCCAGCGGCGCCGAAATCTGGGCGGCTGGCGGCAAGCTGTACATGGCGGGCCGTGCTCCGGTGAAAGGCGGCGCGCTGATGGTGGGGCGGCAACTGCCGGAAGATTTCCTGAGCCGTTACACTGCAATCCAGAATCAGATGCTCGCCTACCACCAGGAGGGCCAGAGGCTCCGCACCCTCAAGAACCAGATGTTGCTGGAGCTATTCTTATTCACGTTGCTGTTGCTGCTTGCCGCCACCTGGTTCGCACTATTCCTTTCCAAACAGGTGACGGTTCCCATCCAGGCGTTGGCGGAAGCCACCCGAGAGGTTACCGCGGGCAACTTTGACGTCCAGGTTCAGGAGCAGGCGCAGGACGAGCTGGGTATTCTGGTCCGCTCGTTCAACTTGATGACTGCGCAGCTCGGTGACAGCCGCCGACAGATTGACGAGTTCACCCGCAGCCTGCAACAGGCGGTGCAGGAACTCGAACGCCGGCGCAAGTTGATGGAAGCCATCCTGGAAAACATTCCCACAGGCGTGCTTTCGCTCGACGAGGCCGGTGAGATCGTGCGCCTGAACCCCGCGGCTGCCAATATTTTTGGCGAGACTTCGCGCACGGCCCGCACGCTCGAGGGTCTGGTGGGCGAAGAGGCCGCCCACGGGGTGCATCAGCTCATGCGGCGCTCGTTGCGCATGGGCGTCGCGTCGAAGGAGCTGGAGATTGTACTTCCCGGCCGCCTGCTGCACGCCGCCGTAACAGTCAGTTCGCTGGGGCCGCGCCGCTCGAACCCGGGCTTCGTCATCGTGGTGGACGACCTCACTGAGCTGCTTCGCGCTCAGAAGGCCGCCGCCTGGCAGCAAGTGGCGCAACGTATCGCCCACGAAATCAAAAACCCACTGACCCCCATCCAGCTTTCGGCGCAACGGCTGAACCGTCATCTCGAACGCCAGCGCGCCGCTGCGGGTCCCGGCGCGCCGGCGAGCGATCTGGTGCGTCTGGTCGGCGAATGTGCCGGGCTGATCGAGCGTGAGGTGGCGGCCCTCGAGTCCCTGGTGGATGAGTTCTCGCAGTTTGCGCGCTTCCCCCAGGCGCGGCTCGTCTCGGCCGACCCGAACGCCATCGTCTCGAGCGCGCTCGAAGTCTTCGGGGGGCGCCTGGAGGGAATGACCGTGCGCATCGCACTCGCCGCCGGACTGCCGACCGTCAAGGCCGACCCGGAACTGCTCCGGCGCGTGGTGGTCAACCTGATCGACAATGCTGCTGAGGCCCTGGAAGCCTCGTCGGTGCGGGAGCTTACGCTTTCAACACGGCTCAACGGAGAGGGCGAGACCGTAGAGATCGTCGTCGCTGATAGCGGCCACGGCATCTCGCCCGAAGACAAGGACAAACTGTTTCTGCCGCACTTTTCCACCAAGGACCGCGGCACGGGGCTCGGACTAGCCATCGCCAGCCGCATCATTGCTGAGCACAACGGCACGATCCGCGTCGAGGATAACTCGCCCGTGGGGGCGCGGTTCGTGATCCAACTGCCAGTCGCCGAGGTGCCCGCGGCGCAATTGCCATCGGAACACTAGCCCTCCCGCGAAGATCTTATGGCCCACTCCATCCTCATCGTGGATGACGAGAGCGGTATCCGCCAGTCGCTTGTCTCGATACTTAAGGAGGAGGGCTACAGCGTCGCAGCGGTGGGGTCGGGCGAGGATTGCCTGCAGGCGGTTGAAGCCAGGCCCGTGGACCTGGTCCTGCTAGACGTCTGGCTGCCTGGCATCGACGGCCTGGCCACACTCGAGCGGCTGCACCAGACGGCGGCCAATCCCATGGTGGTGATGATCTCCGGCCATGGCAACATCGAAACTGCCGTACGCGCCACCAAGCTCGGCGCGTTCGATTTCGTCGAGAAGCCGCTCTCGCTCGAGAAGACCATCCTGGTGGTCAAAAACGCGCTCGAATACCTGCGCCTCGAGGAAGAAAACCGCCGGCTGCGCGCCGAACTCGAGCAGCGCTACCAGGTGATCGGCACGAGCGTGCCGATGAAAGCCCTGCGGCAACAGATTGCGCTTACCGCGCCCACCAACGGGCGCGTCTTGATATATGGCGAAAGCGGCACCGGCAAGGAGCTGGTCGCACGGGCGCTGCACGCCGCCAGCCAGCGTAACAGCCGGCCATTCGTCGAGGTCAATTGCGCCGCCATCCCCGAGGAGCTTATTGAATCCGAGCTGTTTGGCCACGTGAAGGGCAGCTTCACCGGAGCCAGTGACGATAAAGTGGGCAAGTTCCAGAAGGCTGACGAAGGCACGCTGTTCCTTGACGAGATCGGCGATATGAGCTTGAAGACCCAATCCAAAGTGCTGCGCGTGCTCGAAGAGCAACGCTTCGAGCCCGTCGGGTCAAACCAAGCCGTCGCGGTGGACGTACGCGTGATTGCTGCGACAAACAAGAAACTGGACGACGAGATTGCCCGGGGAACCTTCCGCGAGGACCTTTTCTACCGGTTAAATGTAATCCCCTTCTATGTGCCCGCGCTGCGCGAGCGCATCGAGGACCTTCCTATCCTGGCGCGCTATTTCCTGGCCGAGTACAGCGCCGCTTACGGCCGCAAGCCCAAGGAGCTCAGCGAACCGGCGCTGGAGGTGCTGCTGCGTTACCCCTGGCCCGGCAATGTCCGCGAGCTGCGCAACCTGATCGAACGCCTGGTGATCATCTGCCCGCAGCAGCGTATCGAGCCGCATCACCTGCCGCCGGAGCTGTTCCGCGGCGCCACGCGCAGCCCGCAGCAACCCTACGCTACACTCCACGAGGCTCGCGCCGCCTACGAGCGTGAGTTCATCCTGCGCAAACTCGAAGAAAACCAGTGGAATATGACGCGCACCGCCGTGGCGCTGGGTCTTGAGCGCAGCCATTTTTACCGCAAGATGAAGTCGCTGGGGATTTCGCCCGCCGAAGAATAGAGTTCTCAGCTTATTGTATCGGCCGTAAGGCGCCGCATGCACGGGACGAAGCATCCGCTTCAATATCATCTGCCGCGCCGTCTGAAAAAGAGACACTACATCTTGCCCAAGTGTTCAAGCTGCCGGCGCCAGTCGAGCTGGCGCACGCGCGCCGGGCTGTCGCGCCAGTCCCGCTGTACCTTGACGTGGAGCTCGAGAAAAATTTTCACGCCGAGCAGTATTTCGAGTTCCCGCCGCGCTGTGGTGCCGATCTTTTTCAGCGTCTCTCCACCCCGGCCGATCACAATGCCTTTCTGGCCGTCGCGCTCCACCTGGATGGTGGCATGGATGCGAACCAGACTGGCGCTCTCCTCAAAGCTCTCCACCAGTACCGCCACCGCGTGCGGCACTTCGTTGTAAGTCGAGGCGATCACTTTCTCCCGGATGATTTCACCCGCCAGGAAACGCTCCGGCTGGTCGGTGAACTGGTCTGCGGGAAAATAGGGAGCGCCGACAGGCAGGTGTTCGACCAGCTTTTCGAGGAGCAGCGGCACCCCGTCGCCGGTCAGCGCCGAAATGGGAATAACTTCGGCGAACTCGCAAGCGCGCCGGCAGGAATCAATCAGCGGAAGCAGGCGGCTTTTCGGGATGACGTCAATCTTGTTTGGCAGCAGAAACCTGACCCCACTCGATCGCGCCACGCGCTCGAGCGCCCAGCGGTCGCCCGCGCCAAACTTTTCGCTGGCATCGAGCAGCAGCGCGACGATGTCATTCCCATCGAGCGCCTGTTCGACTTCCCCCATCATCTCCCGGCCAAGCGCGGTGGCGGGCTTGTGCATGCCGGGGGTATCGATCAGAACCACCTGCGCGTCGCTGCGATGGACAATTCCCTGGATGCGGTTGCGCGTGGTCTGCGGACGCGGCGAGATGATGGCCACCTTCTGCCCCACGAGCCGGTTTACCAGCGTCGACTTGCCCGCGTTCGGGCGCCCCACAATCGCCACGAATCCGGATTTGAAAGTTGCCATCGCCTCGCCCTGCACAGCGCCATTTTACGCTGGGCAACTCGAAACCGCACAGGCCTCGCGGCCTTTGGCGAAGCCGGTGACCGGGCGGGCACGCATGCTACACTTTCGTGCCCGGCGTCGCCCGGGCTCTCGGCTTGCTCGGGCGACGCCATCTGAACACAGGAGAAGGCCATGCCGATTACGCCGCACGTCGAGAAGCACTTCACCTCCACCGCGACCGTCCGCGACGTCGTCATCGGCATGGCCGATGGTCTGACGGTCCCCTTCGCGCTGGCCGCTGGGATTTCGGGGGCGGTTGCCGCAAGCTCGAACGCCACGGCGCTCGTGGTCACGGCCGGGCTGGCCGAAATCGCCGCCGGCTCCATCGCCATGGGACTCGGCGGCTATCTCGCCGCCAGGACCGACATCGAGCACTATGCCTCGGAGCGCGAGCGCGAAGTCCGTGAGACGGTTGAACTGCCCGACCAGGAGGTCGAAGAGGTCGCCAAGGTCTTCCGCGAATACGGCTTGAGCGAGGCCCAGATGGCGCCGGTGGTGACGGCGATCTGCGCCGATCAAACCCGCTGGGTGGACTTCATGATGCGATTTGAGCTCGGCTTGGAAACGCCCGACCCGGGGCGCGCGCGCCGCAGCGCCCTAACCATCGGCGCGTCGTACATTTTCGGCGGGATGATCCCGCTCGCGCCCTACATGATCTTGCACAGCGTTCTGACGGGACTGTGGTTCTCGGTGGGGATTACGCTCGTAGCGTTGCTGATCTTTGGCTGCGTCAAGGGCCGCTTCACCGGCATCAACCCGCTCCGCGGCGGCCTGCAAACCGTGCTCACCGGCGGTCTGGCCGCGGCGGCGGCGTTTGCCCTGGCAAAGCTGATCAGTTGAGAGAGGAAGGTCATGTAGCGGGGGCGGCGGCTGCGGCGTGGCGTCGGGCGCGCAGGCGCAGCACCTTGCGTTGGTTAGCTTCGAGCACCTCAAAGCGCAACCCGTTGTAGTCGATGTGCTCGCCGGCAGTTGGAACATGCCCGGCGACACTGTTGAGCAGCCCCGCCACCGTCGTGGCGGCCTCGGCTGCGGCCGGATCGAATTCCACACCGAACAGCTCCTGCACCTTTTCCAGCGAGATACTGCCCCGCATCACCAGGCTGCCGTCTCCCTCACGCGCCACATCGGGCGACGGCTGGCGATCCTCCTCGCCAATCTCGCCGACAATCTCCTCAACCAGGTCTTCGACGGTTGCCAGGCCGGCCACCGAGCCGTATTCGTCCACCACGATGGCCATCTGCTGGTTCTTCTGCTGCATTTCTTTCAAGAGCTGCGAGCCGAGTTTGGTCTCCGGCACAAACAGCGCGGGGCGCACCAGCTCGCCGACGGTGCGGCGCGTCGCTTCGCTCTCGGGGATTTGCAGGAGGTCACGCGCATAGACGATTCCGATGATCTCCTCCAGCCCCTGCTGGTAAACCGGGATCCGAGAGAGCTTGGTCTCCACCAGCAGCCGGCGCAACTGCTCGATGGTGGCCGTGGCGGGGATGGCGACAATGTCGGGCCGCGGCGTCATCACTTCGCGGACGCGCTTGTCGCTGAACTCCACCACCTGCTCGATCATCTGCGCTTGCTCCTGCGCCAGGATGCCTTCTTCCTGCGCCGCCTCCACCAGGGCTTCGATGCCATCCTGCTGCGCCTCCGCGGACCCCGGCTCCTCTTCCTCGGAGATGTGCGCGAGCGAAATGGCCAGCTCCAGCACGGCGCGCATCGGCCAGACGATCCACACAAATGCCCGGACGACCGGCAACAGCGGCCCCAGCCAACGCCCGGTACTGCGCGTAAGCAACAAATAGGGAACGAAGTGCATGGCCAGAAGCAATTCCACGCTCAGGAAGAAAAGAAGCTCCACCAGCGCTTCCCAGGCCCCGGGAACGAAGAAGATCACCCCGCGAGCCGTCTCCACCGCCACCACTACCAGCCAGAGGTTGGCGAGCAGGCTGAAGGTCAGGGCGCCGCGGCGGCGACTCATACCCAGGTGCGGCTCGATTTCCGCTTCGAAAATCTCCAGGTTGTCGTGGATGCGTCCGGTGGTCACGCGGCCGAGCTCGCGATAAACGCGGTCGAGATAAGCAAACACCGTCAGGCCCGCGCCCAGCGCAAACACCGCAAGCGTGTAAAGTAGAATCGCCATCGGTCAGCCCAATCTCAGCCGGCGGCGCAGGCGGCGCTCCAGCAGGTCCATTTCCCCGCGGTCGGTTTCGTGATCGTAGCCGATCAGGTGCAGCACGCCATGCAAGACCAGCATGCGCAGCTCCTGCGGCAGCGGGCGCGAAAACCGCCGCGCGCTGCGACGCGCGGTTTCCGGAGAAATAGCGATATCGCCAAGATACGAGCTTGAGCGGCCAAACGACGCAGAGGAAAATTCCTCTTGATGATTCCGGTTCCTCTGTGTTCCATGTGTTCTTCGTGCTCTTTGTGTTCTTTGCGTTGAGGTGTTCTCCCTCGGCCGCGGCATCGCACCATTGCCCTCCGCCGGAAACGAAAGCACATCGGTTGGCCCGCGCTTGCCGAGGTAGGAGCGGTTCAGCCGCGCGATGACGGCGTCGCTCACCAGGCACACGGTCAGCTCGTATTCCCGGAGGCGCAAGGCCCGCTGCACACGGTCCACGAACTGCTCGAGCGGCCTGAGGGCCACGCGAACGCGACGCTGACGGTTGATCACCATGGGGAGCTACACGCGGCTACTTTGCGGAATTCGCCTTGCCGTTCTCCGGGGGCGCCGGCGGCGAGGGGCGCGCCGTCTGGCTGGCGTCGAATTCGTCGTAGGCTTTGATGATCTGCTGGACCAGGTTGTGGCGCACGACGTCGCGCTCGTTGAAGTGCACAAACGCGATGCCCTCAATCTTCCCCACCACGTCCATGGCCTCCACCAGGCCGGAGCGCCGGCCGCTTGGGAGGTCGATCTGAGTGATGTCGCCGGTGATGACGGCCTTGGAATTGAATCCCAGGCGCGTCAGAAACATCTTCATCTGCTCGCTCGTGGTGTTCTGCGCCTCGTCGAGGATTACGAACGAATCGTTCAGAGTGCGCCCGCGCATGAACGCGAGCGGCGCCACCTCGATGATGCCCTTTTCAAGATAGCGCTCCAGCTTGTCGGCATCGAGCATGTCGTAGAGCGCGTCATAGAGAGGCCGCATGTAGGGGTCGATCTTCTGTTGCAGCGTGCCCGGCAGGAATCCCAGCCGTTCGCCCGCTTCGACCGCCGGCCGCACCAGGATGATGCGGTTCACCTGCTTGGCGAGCAGTGAGGAGACGCCCATAGCCACGGCCAGATAGGTTTTGCCGGTGCCGCCCGGGCCGATGGCGAAGACCATATCGTGCCGCTCGATGTCAGCCATGTACCGGCGCTGGTTGGCGCTCTTCGGCGTGATGGTCTTCTTGCCGAAGGCTCGCGGGCGGCCCGTCTCCAGAATGCCGCGCAGCGAGATGCCGGGCTCCTCGGTGGCCACCCGTAGCAGCGCCTTGACCTCACCGTTATCGAGCACACGCCCCTCCCGCACCAATTGGTTGTACTCGTCCAGGATGCGCACCGCCCTGTTCACTTGCGCAGGCTCGCCTTCAATGGCAAGGTGGTTGTCCTGCAACTGCGTGGTCACCTGCAGAGCCGATTCCAGAAATTTCAGGTTTTCGTCGAGGGTTCCGAAGAGTGGTTCAATCCCGCCGGCGATGGGCACCGTGCGTCGCATGGAGTTTCTGGCTCCCGCCTGAGTCCGGGTGGGCCAGGAATATCAACCTCCCCCGAAGGGGCTGAATCTCTGTTCAAACAGGGTACTCTAGCTGGCTGGCTGGGTCAAGCTGGGCCAGCTAAACCTTTAAGCTCCAACAAAATACAGCGGGATAGCCGACGCGATACGTGCAGCTCCCCGGCTTCAACGCTTCGGTCCGGGGAATTGCACCTTGGGGGCCTCACGGGCGGCCGGCGGGGCTGCGAAATAAGCCTCGTTACGCTTGAAGCCGGCCCAACTGGCGAACAGGCTGTTGGGGAACAGGCCGATAAAGGTGTTGTAGTCCTGCAAGGCTTCGTTGTAGCGCCGCCTCTCGACGGCGATGCGGTTTTCTGTGCCTGCCAGCTCGTCCTGCAGGCGCAGAAAATTCTCGTTGGACTTGAGCTGCGGGTAGTTTTCGACGATCACCAGCAGGCGACCCAGCGCGCCGTCGAGCTGATTATTAGCGGCGATGCGCTCGGCCGGCGTGCGGGCGCCGAGCAGGGCCGCACGCGCATTGGCGATGTCGCCAAACACGGTCTGCTCCTGCGCGGCGATGCCCTTTACCGTTTCCATGAGGTTAGGGATCAGGTCGGCGCGCCGCTGGAGTACGACGTCCACCTGCGACCAGGCGGCTTTGACCGACTCGTTCTTGCGGACCATCTCGTTGCGCCGGTTGAAGTACATCCCGCCCACCAGGAGCGCCACAATCACCAGAACCGCGACAATCGCCAGCAGCACGTTCTTCATTCGTTTCCTCCTCGCCGTACTCTAACATACGCAATCCGTCGGGTCGGTGTTTCCACCGCACCGGCTCCAACACCAGCCCGAGAGCCGTTTCAGCAGGCGCGCATCAGGAGCATCTCTACAAAGAGTTCCCCGATGCCAAGCGGCGGTCCACTTCCTCGGCTACGCGAGTCACCGCCGTGAGATAGGCGGCAAACGTCGCCGGCACGCCGGCTGAGCGGGGCGGCCGCTTGCCCTCGCGAGCGTCGAGCACCGCATGCAAACCGGAGGCATCAAATCCCAGCAGCGATGCCAGCCGTTCCACCACGGCGCGCTTGCCCTGCGGCGGCTCCACGCCCAGCGCAATCAACGCGTGGCGAAACAGCGCTACAAATGTTGAAACCGAAGCGCTCATCAGCCGCTCCAGGTTCGCATCACTCTGCACCGTGGCGAGAGAGCCCTGACGCAGGCGCACCAGGTTGGTGTGCAGCTCGCGTTCCACCTGCTCGCGGTGCAGGCTCATGGGCACGCGGAGCGAGGCGAAGAGGTCTTGGCCGTCGAGCACGCGCCGGCTGGCCTGAATATCCAGCAACTCGATAGCAAACACATCGGCCAAGCGATGCAGCTCTTCCAGTGTGAACACCAGCGGGGCGGGATGGCCCTTGCGCGCCCACCACGCCGCGGCGGAGTTGAGTTTCGCAAGCTCCGCCCCGTCCAGGCGCTCGAGCACGCACAGGATATTCAGATCGGAGTGCTTCGGCTGAAAATCTCCCGACGCCGCCGAGCCGTATAACACTACGGATTTCAGGTTGTCGCCCGCCGCCTGCTTCAGTTTTTCGACCAGCTCGCTTAAGTCTTTTTCCATCTCATTTGCTCCGCTCTGCGCTCACCAGCCCCCGCCCGCGCCCCCGCCGCCCGACCCACCGCCCCCAAATCCTCCGAAACCCCCGCCACCGCCGAAGCTGCCTCCACCCCAGCCACGGCCACCGCCCATGCCGCTGCCGAGCAGCCACCAGCCGGCGCCAAACCCGCCGCGTCGGCCTCCGGGCCTGCCCCCGCCGCTGACGATGCGAATCAAGGGCAGGATCCCGCCCACAAAAAGAATGAACAGCACGAAGATCAGCTTGGCGAGGCCTCGACTCGACGGGGACTCCCGTTGCCCGGGAGGCCGCTGGGGAAGGCGTGTGCCCAGGGTCAAGCCGCGGTCCTGCGCGATGACCTCCGCGATGCGGGAAGTGAGTTGCGCCACGGCGCTGCCATAATTGTTCTGACGAAGTAACGGAACAATCTCGCGCCCGAAGCCGCCCACTTTGCCGTCAGGCAGGATCGGCTCCAGGCCATACCCGACTTCAACCCAATACTTGTGGTCGCTTGGCGCCAGCAGGATGAGAACACCGCGATCGCCGGGCTTGTAACCTACGCCCCACTGCTTGAAGAGGCGATTGGCAAAATCAGAGACCGTCGCACCATCCAGCGACCGAATGGTGACCACAGCGATCTGCGCGTGCGCTTTCTGGTCCACCTCGGCGCATAGCGCAGTGATCTGGGCACGCGCCGGTGCGTCCAGTACACCCGCGAAGTCGTTGACGTAGCCCTGGGGCTTGAGCTGCTCCAGCTTTTCCGCGGGGGCGCTCAGCGGCAACGCCGCAAACAGCAAAATGGCGCAAGTTCGCGCCGGGAACCAACGAGGCGGCGGAGCCCGATGCCGACAGAGTTGAATCGCTCGGTTAATCATGGGAAGAGAGCATGGCGCGAGGGAACCCCATCTTAGGGCGCGCAGCGCAGCAAGTCAAACCCGGCCCGCAGCTGCTCGCTCATGCATGGCAACTTTGCCACGGGAATACGATGTGAGTAGGCTCTCCCACATCCGCGCCACGTTTGACAAAGCAAGGTGCGTCGGCTACCGTAGACGATTCGTTTTCATTCCAGCAGGAGCAAGGAATGGCTCAGGGAACGCCCACCAAGGTCAAGAAGCGCAAGAAGTCGGTGCTGAAGCGCGCCCGCCAGTCGGTGAGCCGGGCCGAGGTGAACCGCGCCAACCGCACGCGTGTGCGGTCCATGATGAAGCGGCTGCGCGCCGCACTCAGCTCCGGCGACGCCGCGGCCGCCGGCAACTTGCTCCGACCAACGCTCTCCGCCATTGATAAGGCCATCGGCAAGGGTGTCCTGCACGAAAACACCGCCAATCGGTATAAGTCCCGGCTGTCGCTCGCGTTCAACGCCCTGCGCCCGACCAAGGGCGCGTAGGCAATAACCCACGCCCGCAGAGTTTCTTCCATTCTCCACGAAGAATGCAGTCCGGGCCCCCGACGATGTCGGGAGGCACAATTCGCGCTTCAAACCCGGGGCTTTTTCTCCGAACCTGCGCGTCTGAAGAGGCGGGCCGCAGGCGCAGCTGTCATTTCGCAGTAAAAGCAGCCGAGGCGGCAGTGAGGCGGGCAACAAGAAATTCCATCGTGGCGCGCTGGTCTGCGGCGCCGGATTTCAACCGGCTATCAGCTTCGTAGAGCGCCGCGAGACCTTCGAGGAGCTGCTGCCGCGGGATCCTTCGCGACTCGCGCAACGCAATCTCTGCCGTTTCGCGGCGCATACCCATCTGGCGGGCGGCCTGCCAGGCGGGAACATGCGCGGACAGCTCCTGCGCTTCGATCAGCTTGCGGTACATCCAGGCCATTGCGCCGATCAGCCCGGCAGGCTGTTCTCCTTCTCGCAGCAGGCTATCGAGGAACTCAAGCGCGCTGCGCCGCTGCCCGCCGGCCAGCATTTCGGCGAGCTGCCACACGGTGTAGCTCTTGGCAGAGAGCACCAGTGCCTCGATGTCGGCTCGAGTAATCCGCCGGCGCTCGCCGACATAGGTAGCAAGTTTCCCGAGCTCGTTGCGGATCTGGGCGAGATCGGCATTCAGGATCTCGGCGAGTTCGCCCGCGGCATCGCGGTCGAGTTCAACGCCCATCTCCCGCGCCATCTCCAGAGCCATCCCGACCGCTGCGCCCTGCTGGTCTTCGGCCTTTCCGCCGAGCTCTACCGCCACCACGAGGGTTCTTGCGCTCAGCTTCTTGAAAAGCGTCATGCGCTCATCGAGCGCCGCCGCTTCGAGCACCAGCACGGTGAACGGCGCGGGATCGTCGAGGTAGGCGGCCAGGCGGTCGACGGCATCTTCGCGGGCCTTCTCGCCCAGCGCTTGCAGCACTTCGACGTCTTCGACAAAGACCACCTGCCGCGGCGCGAGCATCGGAAGAGTCTGCGCCTGGCTGAGGATGCGGTCGAGCGAATCTTCGGCAGCCGAGAAGCGCGAGACGCCCCAGTCGCGCGCTGCCACCGGGACGTACGCTTCCGCCAGCCGGGCGCGGCAGAGGTCGCGAAGATAGATGTCGCCACCGAGCAGCAATATCCCCGGCACGGGCTTGCCCTTGGCGAGATTTTCCAGGAAGCGGTCGGTGGAAAGCGTGGCCGGCATCAGAAATTCTCCAGCAGGGCAGCCACCAGGCGGCCGGCGAAGTCGCGCGCCAGCCGGTCCAGCGCAGGGTTCAACTCATCAAAGAAGCTGGGGATGTCGGTGGAGACCTCGTACTGCTCTCGGAAGATGAAATTGTCGTTGCGATAGAGAAGTTTTTTCGTTTCGCGTTCCTCCAGGCGGACGGCGAGATGCACGGTGACGACAAAAGTGGTGGCGCGCCCGGTGGCGGTGTCGAATACCAGCGGGCTCGACTCGAGCCCCACCACTTGCCCGCGCAGCACGGCATCGGCCGCGGCGGGATCGGCGACGACGTGATAGGACGTGCGTGACACCAGCTCGTGCACCAGCGCTTCGGTGAGCCGCTGCTCGATCCGGTAACGCGAAGTGCGGTTTTCCAGCGCCGGCACCGCAATCGTTTTCAGGCTGGCCGGCAGGCGGCTGCCGCGCCCGGCGACGTGATAGCCGCACCCGGCAGAGAGAAGAAAGAAAGCCACCGAGACACAGAGAAGACTAAGAATAACAACCAATGATCTGGCTTTCTCCGCGGGCCTTGTGTCTTTGCACTTCGCTGTTTGCAATTCAACCGGCAAGGAGCTTCTCCGCGATGTTCACGGCGTTCGCGGCGGCCAGGCGCAAATTGTCGGCCGCGCCCCAGAACCAGCATGCGCGCTCGAGATTGAGGTCGCGTTCCATCGGGCCCAGGACCACGCGGTCCTCGCCCGCCACGCTGACGTTGGACGGCGGCGGCTCCGAGCTCTTCAGCACCTTGACGCCGGCACGCCCGAGCGCTCGCTCCAGCAGCTCCGGGTCGGGCGGCGAGCTGAATTCGGCATACACCGTGAATGCATGGACGTAGAAGACCGGCGCCTGCAGCAGTTGGATGGCCGGCAGCATGGCTCGGCCGGCCAGGTACTCGCGCACATCGCGGGCAATGTTTGAGCGCGCGTCCGAGAGGCGCTCCTCGCTGGCTTCGCCATAGCGGTCCAATAAATTGAACGCTACCTGCGCGTCGAAGACTTCCTGAGCGATGGGCTGAAAGGAGAGCAGCCTGACTGTCTGGCTTTCCAGCTCCTCGACACCCGCTTGACCGCGCTCAGAGACCGGCTGAAAAAACACAATTGCCAGCCGCTCGACGGGGATTTCGGCGAGCGCCGCGGCGAGCGAACTCGCCACAATGGTGGGCGCTGCGGGCGCGAGGTACACCTGGCCCGATGCCGGATCGGCCCAGGGCCGCGGCAGAAGCGCGTCGAGCGCCGGAATCCATCGCCGGGCGAGCGGTGCCCCGGCGAGCCCGCCGCTCAAATCAATCACCGTGGCGCCTGCGCGTAGCGCCGTCTCTCCGTGGCGCGCAGCAAACGCCCTATTCCCGGCGAAAAAGGCGATCCGGACGCGCTCGAAGCTCTCCTCGTCCACCGCCTGCACGACCACTGGCTCGCCGCCGGCCTCCGCCAGCGTGCCGGCCGCAACGTCTTCATCGAGCAGCCGGATCTCCGCCGCAGGAAAATGATTCTCCTCGAGCAACTGCTTGAGCTCTTTTCCTACCAGCGACGATGCCCCGGCGATGGCCACTCGGCAGGCTTGGACTTCGGTGGGCATGGTTCAGGCGGGACGCGAGATCATCCGGTGCCGCACCGCGCGGACGATATGGAGGGTGATCCCCAGGATCGCGTAAGTGCTGGCGATCAACAGCAGGACGATTTCAGAATAATAGAAAATAGCGGCGCCCAGCATGGCGATCAGCACGATGGCCACGGAAGGCTGCCGACGCGTCCAGGGGATATCTTTGAAACTGTAGTGGCGGATGGTGCTGGTCATCAGCGCCGCCAGAGCTGCCACCAGCGCCAGCCAGCCAATGGCCCAGCGCCAGTCGTCCAGAGGCGTCTTGAACGCGTGCACGGTGGCCGCCACCATCCCGGCCGCGGCCGGGGTGGGCATGCCAATAAAGTAGCGCGAGCCGCCCGGCGCCATCCCGTGGACATTGAACCGCGCCAGACGCCAGGCGCAGCAAATTACGAATACAAAGCTGACCAGCCACCCGAGTTGATAGACATGCCGGGCGGGGCCGGCGCTGCTTTGCAGCATCCCGCGGACACCCCAGGCAAAGGCAAGAAATGCCGGAGCCACGCCGAAGCTGATCACATCGGCCAGCGAATCGAACTGCTTGCCGAATTCGGAGCTGCTGCTGGTAGCACGGGCCACCCAGCCGTCCGCCGAATCAAACAGCACGGCGATGCCGATGGCCTTGGCCGCGTTGTCCAGTTCGGCCGTGCCGCCGCTGAGCGTGGATAGAACAGCATAGAACCCGCACAGCATATTCGCGGCCGTCAGGAAACCCGGCACAAGGTAGATCCCCCGGCGGCGCTGGCGGTGCCGGGGCTTCTGCCAGGTGAGGTCGGTCTGCTCTTGCTGTTCGTAACTGTTCATGTCCATCGCGCCAGGACGCTCGTGCCGCCGGCAACGTGCTCGCCGGGCCGCACCAGGATTTCCGCTTCGGCGGGCAGCCAGAGGTCCACCCGCGAGCCAAAGCAGATCATGCCCACGCGCTCGCCCAGCGCCACCGTGTCACCCTCGGCTTTCCAGCAAAGCACGCGGCGCGCAATCCAACCGGCCACCTGCTTGAAGATGATTTCGCCGCGTTCAGTCGAGAGGTGAATCACGTTCTGCTCGTTCTCGGCCGAGGCGCGCGAGCGCATGGCTGCGTAAAACCGTCCCCGGCGATACTCCACCTTCCCGATGCGGCCGGCGAGCGGGGCCCGGTTCACGTGCACGTCCCAGATCGCCAGAAAAATGCTAATCCGCCGGCCGGGACGCGAGCCCAGCGCCTCCTCCACCACCTCCATCACGCGCCCGTCCGCCGGCGAGACCACCGCCGAGGGGTCCGCCGGAGCGGCGCGCTCCGGGTCCCGGAAAAAATACAGGACAAATGCAGCCAGGAAAAGAAGAATCGCGCCCGTCCAGAGCCAGTGCATCAGCAAGGCCATGATGCTCAGGGCGAGCGGCAGGGCTGCGAATTGGTAGCCTTCCTTGACCATCAGGTCGGAGGGGGCCAGACCCCCGCGCACATTCCTATTCTACGACAGAAACGCCGCGGGGATGCGGCGGGAAGCCTTGGCGTCATCAGCGGGACGGATCGTGCCAGTGCAGGGCGACCAGTTGTTCCATCTGGTCCTTTACGAGCAGCTTCAGTTTCTTGAGCGTAGTCTGCCGGATAATGTCTTCGGAACTGAGGTAAGGCGTCTCGGAGAGTTGTTCAAGCTGGGCTTCGTACCGGGAATGCTCTTGGGCGAGTCGTTGGAACTCCGCATTGCTGGCCATCAGGTGTTCGCGGATATCCCGGGGTGAGATGGACATCAGTTCCCTCCTGGATGGAGCAGGATGTTACATAGCGCCTAGAACTTAGCACAGCCGGAGGACGCAGGCCAAGAGAAATCAAGCCGAAGCTTCCACCAGTTTCCGTGAAAGTACCCAGCCGTCTTCGAGCGGTTCGGTATAGTACCGTGGACGGCGGCCGGTCCGGACAAACCCGCCGTGCTCGTAGAACGCAATGGCTCCGGCATTCGACGCCCGCACTTCGAGAAAAATCCGCTTTACGCCGCGGACGCGGCCCCGCTCGAGCGCTGCCTCAAGCAGCCGGCCGGCCACGCCGTGGCGGCGTTCTGCCGGCTCGACGGCCAGGTTCAGGATCTCCATTTCGTCGGCCACGCTCCGGAGAATCAGAAAACCGACAAGATTACCTCCCTGCTGCGATTCGCGCGCGGCCACCCAGCCGTCCCAATCGCCGCCTGCAGCGCGCGAGTAATCCTCCCGCGACCATCGGGCCGTTTCCGGGGTGTAGGACGCCAACGCAAAGGCCGCGGCGACATCGGTTGCCGCCATCGGCCGGACCGAGTATCCGGTTTCCACGCCCGGGGCTCGCATCATGGACCCTTCCACAGCAATTCGGCATCGGATCGACGCACGTAGTTGGCGTCGAGCGTGAGCGCGTCCACCAGCTCGCCCCGCTGTGCCATCGCGTATCCGAGTTGGCCGATCACTGGAGCCAGCACGGTCGAGACTGCCTCGATCGCCTTGCGGCGGAAGACCGATTGTGCCAGGCAGGCCGTCAGGACTTCGGGCGTAGGGGAGACGAATGTGAGGTCGGCATCTCCTTCCTGACTGCGCAGGATCTCCAGAAATTCTGCGGGCATCATCACCACCTCGTCACGGCGGCGCGACAGGGCCGCCTCCCGTCGCTCGTACAGCCCGGCATACACTTGCCCGCGGCGAGCATCGATCATCGGAACCAGCAACGGGACAGCGGCCTTGGCCTGTGCAGCAACTGCTTCGAGCGCACTCACCGCCGCAATCGGCTTCCGGTATACCTCCGCCCAACCCTTTACCGCTGTCAGGCCCACTCGTAGGCCGGTAAAGGACCCCGGCCCCGCGGCCACCGCAAACAGGTCAATCTGTTGCAGTTCAAGCTTGAGCTCGCGTAGCAGGAATTCCAGGTGGCGAAACATCCGGGAGGAGTAGGTCTCATCCACCCAGGTCGAAATCTCCCCCACAATACGTGTCTCGCGCAAAACCGCCAGGCTGCCGGCCTGCGTGCTTGTGTCGAGAGCGAGGATCAGCATGACCCGCCATTGTAACGCACCTGCTGGCGAACACCTTCCGTCTACCAAGCTGGGCGGGCGAGGAATCCGAGCAATTTAATTACCAATCGTCCCGCGAGCTTTCACTTAACTGGCTGATTCGATGAGGAATAACTTGACTCAGGTCTTTCATTTTCCCTAGAATAGGGAGTGCACACCTCGGGGGGGCATCCGCATGGACTATAAGATAGGCGACAAAGTTGTCTATCCCAACCACGGCGTCGGTATCATCGAACAAATCAGCTACGGCATGTTGGACGGCAGGACTGAGAAATACTACATGCTGCGCATCTTTTCGAGCGGCTTGAAAGTGATGGTGCCGCAGACCAACGCACTCACGGTCGGCCTGCGGCCAGTGATGCGCTCAGGGGAAACCATCAAGGTCTTGAGCTACATCGAAAAGGGAAAGTTCAACTCGCACCACGACTGGAAGCACCGCTTCAAGGAGAACTCCGAACGCATGCGCACCGGGGCGCTGATCGAAGTGGCCGCGGTGCTCAAGAGCCTGGTCGCGCTCAGCCGCAGCAAGCCCCTCTCGTTCCGGGAGAAGAAGATGCTCGAGCGCGCCAAGTTTCTGCTTGTCAGCGAGCTCGCCACGGCGCGCAACACGTCGCAGGAGAATATCGAAGGGGTACTGGTGAAGTCGCTCGCCAAGGCCCGCCTCCACATGCCGCCGGCCGTGGAAAAAATGGAATAGCGCAAGGCGGGCTGTCGCCTTCGGTTAAACGTTTATTCTTTTTCTCCTGGCATTCTCTTATTTCTCTAATTCCTTTTCTGTGCTCCCTTTTTCATTTTCTCCTTTCCCTTATCTTTTTCCTTTTGCCCTTCTTGACTGCTCTCCGCTGCTTCCCCCATCCGCCTCCGCCCGGCGTTTCGATGCGCACCACCGCCCCCGCCGGAGCGTAGAAACTGCACTTGGAAGGAAGCCACTGAGTCCGGCCGTTTACGATGAACTCGTTTTTCCCTTTCGCGCCGGACTTCCCGCCGGCCAGACCGTACGGAGCAAATTTCCGCCGGTCGCATAGCAAGCCCACCTGGGTGCGCGTGAGGAGTTCGACTTCGCGCAGGATGCCGTCGCCGCCGCGGGCCGCTCCGCGTCCGCCCGAACCGCGCCGCAGGGCGTAGCGACGCACGCGCACCGGGCAGGCGTGTTCGAGCACCTCAACGGGAGTATTGAGCGAATTGGTCATGTGCGTGTGGATGCCGCTCAAACCGTTCTTGCCGGGGCGCGCGCCCATGCCGCCGGCAATCGTCTCGTAGTAGGCGAACGGTGCGCCCCCCAGGCGCGGGTCGGCGCCGCCGAAGGTGAGGTTATTCATCGTGCCCTGGCTCGCCGCGGGGATTCTCTTCGGAATGGCGCGAGACAGCGCGCGTAGCAGCGCGTCCACGATGCGCTGCGAGGTCTCCACATTGCCGCCGGCTACCGCCCCGGGCGGGCGAGCGTTCACGATGGTGCCTTCGGGCGCGATGACACGCAGGGGCCGCATCAGGCCCGAGGTTGCCGGCACCTCCTCGTCGAGCAGGCAGCGGAAGACGTAGAACACTGCTGAATAGGCGATCGCCGCAACCGCGTTGACGCTGCCGGCACACTGTGGCGCGGAGCCCGAGAAGTCCACCTCGGCTCGCTCGCGGCGCACCCGGATGGTGGCCACGATGCGTAGCGGCTTCCCCCCGATGCCATCGTCATCGAGATAATCCTCGCCGCGATAGGTCCCTCGGGGGATGCGCCGCACTGCAGCGCGCATCATTGCCGCAGAGTAGTCCAGCAGATGTCCGCCGTAGGCGAAGACCTCGCGCCGCCCGTACTTGGTCACAATCTCGCCGAGCCGCCGTTCCCCGATGCGGCAGGCGGCGATCTGCGCCGTCAGGTCACCTTCGCGCTCGCGTGGCGTGCGCACGTTGCTCAGGATGAGGGCCAGCACATCACGCGCCAGCCGGCCGCGCTCCAGAATCTTCACCGGCGGGATGCGCAGGCCCTCCTGAAAGATCTCCTGCGCCAGGCCCATCGAACCCGCCTGGGCGCCGCCAACGTCGGCGTGATGCGCTCGATTGGCAATGTAAAACATCGGTGGAACGTGGCTGCCGAAAAAGACCGGCATGACCATGGTCAGATCGGGCAGGTGTGTGCCGCCGGCGTAGGGGTCGTTCAACAGCGCGATATCACCGGGGACGAGCTCGAGCGCCGCAATCGCTGCGGCCACTGACATAGGCATCGAGCCCAGATGGACGGGCATGTGGTCGCCCATGGCCAGCACTTCGCCAGCGGCGTCGAAGACTGCGCAGGAATAGTCCCTGCGTTCCTTGATATTGGGCGAGAAAGCCGCTCGGCGCAGGGCCGCACCCATCTCCTCGGCCACCGAATGGAACAGGTTCTTGAAGATTTCCAAGCGCGTTGGGTCGAAGGCTTTCCGCATGGTTCCTCTGATGCTCGCAGACGATAGCCGTGTCATGCTTAGTCGGCCCCACCTGTTGTGGGGGCGGACTCGGTTCAAAATGACAAGTCGCCCTATCGGGGCTCGAGCAAAAGGTTACCGAACGCATCCACAAAGGCGCGCCAGCCCGGTGGCACCACCGTCGTGGCGCTGTACTCGATGACAATTGCCGGCCCGGCAAAACGGTGGCCGGCGCGCAGCTTTGCACGGTCGTACACCGGAGTCGTCCGGGCGCGGCGGGCAAAAACGGTGCGGCGCCGGCCCACTACTGCGCTCGCAGCGTCCGCGGCGCCTGACCGCTGGCGGGGCAGCTCCGGCTTCGGCGTCGCGCCGATCAGCTTCGCACGCACATTCACAATCTCGGTGGGGCGCTGGGGGTCGGCGTATCCGTAGCGGCGCTCATGCGCACGATGGAAGCTCTCGACAAAATCTCCAGCCGCAGGGATGCCGAGTTCGTAAGCTTGCCCGACATAGCGCATGTCGAGCCACCGCTCGATGCGGATCTGACGGCCCTCGAAGCCTTCGGCGCGCATTTCGTGCGCACCGCGCCGCTCGAGCCGATGGAAGCTGCGCTCGAGCACAGACCGCACCCCGCGGAGGCTGCCCACGGGCAGGCGCACGGTCTGTGAGAAGTCCCTGACCACGTCGGCGCGGAGGATGCCGAGCGCAGATAGCGCGCCGGGAAACTTTGGCACGAGCACTCGTGGCATTTCTAAGGCCGCGGCAAGCTCACAGGCGTGCAGCCCTCCGGCGCCGCCGAAGGCGACCAGGGCGTAATCGCGAGGGTCATAGCCGCGCTCGATGGAAATCAGACGGATGGCCTTTTCCATCACCGCGTTGGCCACGTCAACAATGCCCTGCGCAAAAGTCTCGCCCGAGGGCATCGGCCCGCGGAGTCGTTCCATCCAGTAGCGTGCGCGCCGCTCATCGAGCAGGAATTCGCCACCGAGAAATCCCCCGGCCGTGATGCGGCCGAGCACCAGGTGCGCGTCGGTGACGGTCGGCTGCTCGCCCCGCCCGTAGCATACCGGGCCCGGATCAGCGCCGGCGCTCTTCGGCCCGACGCGCAGCGCCCCGGCACGGTCAAACCGTGCCAGCGACCCACCGCCCGCACCGACCGTATGGATGTCCAGCATCGGCACGGCCACGGGCAACTCGGCCACCTGCGACTCATTGGTGGTGCGCAGTGCGCCTTCGACCAGCGCGACGTCGGTTGAGGTGCCTCCCATGTCAAACGAGATGATGCGGTCGTAGCCCGCCAGCTCGGCAACGTACTGCGCGCCCAGAATTCCGCCCGCAGGTCCTGAAAGAATCGTGCGCACCGGCTCGCGGGAGGCGACCCCGGCTGAAATGATCCCCCCGCTCGATTGCATAATGCGCACCTGCGCCCTGGCAGTGGAGCGTTTCGGCTTGGCGCCGGCCGCCTTCGATGCGTGGCCAGAAATCTCGGCGAGATACTGGCTCACCACCGGTACAAGATACGCGTTCACCACGGTTGTGGCCGTGCGCTCAAACTCGCGAAACTCAGGCAGGATTTCGTGCGACACCGAAACCTCGAAACCCTGGGAGCGCAGAGCACGGGCCACGGCCCGCTCGTGGACCGGGTCGGCGAATGAAAACAACAGACACACGGCCACGGACCCCGCCCCGCCGCGCCCGGCCATTCTCACGATGCGCCTGAGTTCAGCGCGCGAGGGGCGGCGGAGCACGATCCCGTCCGCGGTAACGCGCTCGCGCAGTCCGTAGCGCCGCTCGCGGGGCACCAGCGGCGCCGGCCTCTCGACGAAGAAATCGTACAGCCGCGGCCGGGCCTGCCTGCCGATCTCCAGGACGTCTTCGAAGCCGGCCGTGGTGATCAGGGCAATGCGCCCGCCGCGGCGCTCGAGCAGTGCGTTGGTGCCGACCGTGGTGCCGCAGGTCAAATCGAGCGCCGCTTCGCCGCCGTCACGCCGCCTCTTTTCACGCTGTAAGGGCGCAGCATGCTGCGCCCCTCCAAGGATTTTCTTCAGGGCGGCGCCGATGGCATCCGCGGGCCGGCGCGGCGTCGAGGGCACCTTCAGGATTTCGAGCACGGCGTCGCGCACGAACACGCAATCGGTGAACGTGCCGCCGGTATCAATCGCAATGCGCATGCGGAGCGCGATTCTATAACAGGTGAAGATTATCGGCTCCAAGTCGAATGGCCACATACCGAGGAACCACTTCGACTCCACTGTTCGCCGTGATGCCATCGATTCGGAGACACCCGAGAGACAATCGTTCAGGCGTTGTCGTGTGGAAGAAGCAGGCCGACGGCCAGTGGAAGGCCGGCGCTGACATCTGGAACGCGGACCAATAAGGGGGGGCGCCGATCCGGCTGCTACCCCAGCGGCAGGGTGGCTTCAGCGTTTAGCTGCGCACCGGCGCGCTCACCAGCCAAAAACTTCGGGTAAGCGGCCGCGGCGATCATGGCGGCGTTGTCGGTGGAAAGCTGCCGGCTAGGGAAGAAAACATCCAGGCCGCGAAGCCGGGCCTCTTCTTCAAATACCTGCCGAAGCCGGCTGTTTGCCGCAACTCCTCCGGAGACCAGCACGGAGCGTGCATTGAATTCTCGAGCGGCGGCGAGCGTGCGGCTCACCAGGTCGCTCACTACGCCCTTTTGAAAGCTCGCGAGAAGGTCGAGCGTCTGCCGGCTGCACTGCGGGCGGAGTTGCTCGGCCTTGCGCGCGCCTTGGGCGAATGCCTGCCGGCGGGCATCGATCTCGCGCTGAAGCTCGGGGTGGTCGCGAACGTGGTAGAGCACCGCGGTCTTGATCCCGCTGAAGCTGAAATCGTGCGGGTTGCCCTTCATCTTGGCTGCGCCAAATCTTACGGCATCGGCGTTGCCATATCGGGCGAGCGCGTCAATCACCGGGCCCCCCGGATACCCCAGCGCGAGCAACTTGGCCACTTTGTCGTAAGCCTCGCCGGCGGCATCGTCACGGGTCTGCCCGATGCGCCGGTAGCGGAAACCCTGTGCGCTCGCACTGCCATTCCCCTGCTGTGCCGCGACGTTGTAAAGCACCGTATGCCCGCCGGAGACGATCAGGCAAATGGCCGGCAATTCAGGTTTACAGCCGACCACATGGGCTTCAAGAAGCACGGCGTGCACGTGCCCTTCGAGGTGGTTCACCGCAACCAGCGGCTTTCCAAGCGACATCGCCAGCGCCTTCCCGTAGGTGACGCCCACCAGCAGCGAACCCACCAGCCCCGGTCCGCAAGTGACAGCGATGGCGTCCACCTCCGCGAGCGCGAGACCCGCCTGCTCGAGCGCTTCGCGGACCACCGGCACGATCCGCCGCAAGTGCTCACGCGAAGCTAGCTCCGGAACCACCCCGCCGTACTTGCGGTGGATGTCCACCTGCGAGGCGACGATGTTCGAAAGCACTTCGCGGCCGTCCGCGACCACTGCCGCGGCGGTTTCGTCACACGAGGATTCGATGCCGAGGATGCGAACGCTCACAATGCCATTCCATGTCGCCTGGAAACCCTATGTTAGCATACGCGCGTGGATCGCCTCCTGCGCCGCGAACTCGATGCCATCGCACGCGACCGCCGCTCCGGCGCGGCCGAGCTCGCTCTTCGCGCCGTCACTGCGCTCCAATCCTGGCTGCGCCGCCATCCCCAGCCGAGCAAACAGGAGTTGCTTGACATCACCCGTGTGCTGCTCAGGGTGCAGCCTTCAATGGCGCCATTGCTACGCTTGGCAAATGAAGTCGCACTGGCCGCGGACTCACGGAGTCCCGCTCGATATCTGGCAGTGTCTGCGGCCTCTTGCCGTAATCTCTTGCTGAACGGCCCCAGGCGGATCGCCCGGCTGCTGGGACGCGCCTTGCGCCTCGGCCGGCACAAGCAAGTGGTTACCTATTCCTATAGCTCGACGGTCCTTGCCGCGCTCGTTCGTGCACGATTCTTTCTCGAGCGTGTGTATTGCTCAGAATCCCGCCCGGGTTATGAAGGCAGAGCCCTGGCCGACAGGCTCGCCCGAGCCGGCGTGCAAGTTTGGTTTGAGACTGACGCGGCCCTTTTCAGCCGGGTCAGCGCCCCATCCGAGCCTCTGGTCCTCGGCGCCGATGCGATCCTTCGAACCGGATTCGTGAACAAGGTCGGAACGAGCGCCCTGGTTCAACTGGGGCTTCGTGCAGGCGCCCCAGTCTGGGTCTTGAGCGACACGCTGAAGTTCTGGCCGAGGTGGTTCTCCCGGTTCGCCTTCATGGGCGGCCCTCCCCGACAGGTGTGGAAACCAGCAAGGAAAAGAATTCTCGTTCTGAATCCGTACTTCGGCGTGACAAGCTTCCATCCTGGTATCCGTTTCCTGACCGAGCGAGGATGGATGACACCAACTCAGGTGCGCGGGGAACTTAACAGGATTCGCATTTCGCCGCGCCTGAAAGCGCTGGCAGGTTGACAGGCAAGCTGAGGCCGCATATCGTGCCAGTTCGCGGCTAGCGTGAGCTCGGTGCCGCATCGGGGCCGGCGAGAACGCCGGCACGACAGATGACAACAAAAGCCAAACGCGTGCGGAAGGCGGTCCTGCCCGCCGCAGGCCTGGGGACGCGATTCCTGCCCGCCACCAAGGCGCAGCCGAAAGAGATGCTGCCGGTGGTGGACAAACCGCTGATCCAGTACGTAGTCGAAGAGTGCGTGGCCTCGGGCATCGAGAACATCATCATCGTCACCGGCCGCGGCAAGAACGCCATCGAAGACCACTTTGATTCGGCGCCGGAGCTGGAGCGCTTCCTCGAGGAGAAGGGCAAATCGGAACAGGCCGAGCTGGTCCGCCGGATCAGCAACCTGGTCCACTTCAGCTACACCCGACAGAAAGAGCCGCTCGGTCTGGGTCATGCGGTGCTGGCCGCCCGGGACCTGGTGGGTGAGGAGCCCTTCGCGGTGCTGCTGGGTGACGTCATTATCCCCGACGCGCGCCCGGCAACCCTGCAACTGGTGGAGGTCTACGAAGGCACAGGTGTGGGCGCCATCGCCGTCGAGGAGGTGCCGCGAGATAAAACCGAGCTGTACGGCGTGGTGGACGGCGAGCCAGCGCAGCAGCCCCGCTGGGGCTCGCGCCTGCTGCGCATCCGCGATCTCGTCGAAAAGCCTCGGCCCGCCGAAGCTCCGTCAAACCTTGGCATCACCGGCCGATACGTGCTGCCGCCGGAGGCGTTCGACTGCCTCGAGCGCACCACGCCGGGAACCGGCGGCGAGATTCAGCTCACTGATGCGCTGCGCCTGCTGGCACAGGAAAAAGGGCTCTGGGCCTACATTTACGAGGGTAAGTCCTACGACGCGGGCGACAAACTCGGCTTCCTGAAGGCCACCGTTGAGATCGCGCTCAAAAACCCCGAACTCGGCGGTGACTTTCGCAAATACCTGCGCTCGCTGAAGCTCTAGGAGCTGGTTCGCACCGGCCGAAACACGCTGCGGGTCACTTTTCCTTCGATGCCTTTTTGGGTTCCTTCGCGGGTGCGGCTTCCTTCGACTCTTTCTTGGGTTTTTCGCTCTTGGCGGAATCGCCGTCACCGGACTCGGACGCTGGAGCACCCTTTGCGGCGTAGTCGGTTATATACCAGCCGCTGCCCTTGAACCGGATGGCCGGCGCTGAGGCCAGGCGCTCCACCTGGCCGCGGCACTTCGGGCAGCTCTTCGCGTGCGGGCCGGCCACTTTCTCGATTTTTTCAAACCGGTGGCCACATTTCCGGCACTGGTATTCGTACAGGGGCACTGTCAAACTCCACGATCTGATGAAACGCCGTCCAAAATGTTACCACGAGTGATAAAGTAGCAGCGAACGCGGCTCTTCCGGTGTTTCAAAAGGCTCCCTGATGGACGGACCTATCGCAAACCCTGCCGAAGCCGGCTGCCTCTTTTTGGTTGCCACGCCGATCGGCAATCTGGAAGACATCACACTGCGCGCGCTGCGAGTCTTGAAGGAGGCCGACCTGGTGGCCTGCGAGGACACCCGGCAGACGCAGAAGTTGCTGACCCACTATGGCCTCCGCAAGCGCCTGGTCAGCTACCACGAGCACAATGAGATGACACGCGCCCCGGAGCTGGTGATTGAAATGGAGCAGGGCGCGCAAGTTGCGCTGGTGAGCGATGCAGGCATGCCGGCGATCTCTGACCCGGGGCATCGTCTGGTGGCGCTGTGCCTGCGGCATCGCATCCCGGTCGTACCGATTCCCGGGCCATCGGCGCTGGTGGCGGCGCTAGCGGCCTCGGGGATGCCGACCGAAGAGTTCCTGTTTGTCGGCTTTTTGCCCTCTCGCGCCGGTGAGCGGCGCAAGGCCCTCAGCCAGCTCGCGGCGCAACCACGAACCCTGGTGCTTTACGAAGCGCCGCACCGCTTGGAAGAGACCCTCAAGGACGCCCTGGCTATCCTCGGCGCGCGCCCCGCGGTGATTGCCCGCGAAGTGACCAAGCTGCACGAGGAGTTCCTTCGCGGCCAGCTCCCGGAACTGCTCGAGCAAATCCGCCGCAAACCCCCGCGGGGCGAGATGACCCTGCTGATCGGCGCCGGGACTCCGCAGCAGCCCGCCCAGACCGAACTTCCCCTGGCCAAACGCGTCGCGCAAATCATGCAGGAGCAGAAGGTGGACCGCAAAGCCGCGCTCAAACAAGCGGCGCGCGAGCGCGGCCTGCCCAAGCGCGAGGCGTACAAGCAACTCCTCGCCCAGCGCGACGCATGAAGTGCCGGCGTACCTCCGATTGACAGCCCCCGGCAGGCCTTCTTGGTTTTACGCAGAGGATTCGGAGAGAAAGACGCGGTGGAAGCGCGGGCCGGTGAACTCGACGCCGACAATTCTGATACGCTTCTCCTTCCCCGGCGCGACATGGACGACGCGTCCGCGGGTGGCAAAGTCGGTTTCCGATTCGCGCCCCTGCTTCGGCAGCGGGATCGTGATTTCGAGCTCGGCGCCCAGGTCAAGCTCATGGGTGGTAGCAAAGGCTGTGCCGCTGCGGCAGACGTTTTCGCTTTCGGTGCGCTCTTCAAAGCGCACGCCGTCGCGGTCGGTGCCCCGCACCTGAAGAGGGAAACGCACGGCGATGCGTCGCTCGTTGCGACGCTCGAGAGCCTGCCTGGCGGCGCTATGCGAGCTCAGGGGTTTCCTCCCGCCGCGACCGTGTCGGTAAAGAAAGCGTCCACACGCTCCAGCACCTCCGGCGGAGTGCGCGCGGAGTGCACTTGCCGCCGCAGTTCGCTGCCGTTGCGCACCCCGTGCGTAAACCAGCAAGCAAATTGCTTCATCTTGCCGATGGCGTCGGGCATCTCAGCTTCGACCAGCATGCGGAAGTAGCCTGAGAGCAGGTGGTAGCGGTCGGCCTCAGACGGCTGGAGGTAGCGGCCGATTGCGGCGAACTGCTCCATCTGACGGAAGATCCAGGGATTGGTGGCTGCGGAGCGCCCGATCATCACGGCGTCGCAGCCTGTCTCCCGCAGGATCCGCTCGGCATCCTCGGGCGAGGTCACATCGCCGTTGCCGATCACCGGCATGCGCACTGCTTCCTTCACGGCCCGGATGACGCTCCAGTCGGCGCGGCCGTTCAGGCCCTGCGCCCGCGTTCGCGGGTGTACGGCGATTGCCTCGACGCCGATTTGTTCGGCCATCCGCGCCACTTCGGTGGCCACGATGGAGGTCTCATCCCAGCCGGCGCGGATCTTGATCGTCAGCGGGACGCGAACCGCAGCGCGCACGGAGCGCAGGAGCTGTTCGAGCAGCTTCAAATCGCGCAGCAGGCCCGAGCCACCGCACTTGACCACCTTTTTGGCCGGGCAGCCCAGGTTGATGTCCACGATATCGAAACCCAGCTCCTCGACCAGCGAAGCGGCTGAGGCCATTACTTCGGGGTTGGCGCCGAACAGTTGCGCGGTGATGGGCCGTTCGTCTGGCTCGAAATAGAGATAGTGCAGCGTACGCGCCGCGTTCCGCGTCACTCCCTCGGCGCTGGTGAACTCGGTCATGATCAGACCGCAGCCGCCCAGGCCACGGATGACGCGGCGAAACACCGTGTCGGTGACGCCGGCCATCGGTGCCAGCACCGTGGCCGGGCGGATGACGAGGTCGCGGATTGTGAGCGCTGCAGGAAACATGGCTCGCTACAACAGAATCTCGTCGAGACGCCTTCGGGGCGAAGCGCTCGACTCTTTCGACGGGCGCTCAGCCTTTTCCACGGGCTTCTGCGCCGGCACGCGACCCCCATCGTGCCGCGCGCGCGCAGGCGCCGCTGTGGGTGCTTCGCCGGCGAGATGCGCGGCCAGAGCCTCGGCAGAGCCCTCGAAAAAGCCCTCGACTACCTGCTCGACAGCGTGGGTCCGCGCCTGGTCAGCCGTGAGGTTAGGGCGATAGAGGTACGCCCGGCCAACCTTGTGGCGCGTTACGACACCCTTGTGCGCCAGGCGATCCATGATGGTCATGATAGTGGTGTAGGCGCGCGGCCGCGTAGGCGCCAGGCGTTGCTGGATCTCCCGAACGGTGCCCTCACCCAGCGGCCAAAGCGTGTTCATGCAATCTAATTCGAGCGGCGCCAGCTCCAGGATTGACTTCCGCAGGCCGTTGCCCCGGGAGAATTGCGCGGGCGAAGCCATCGTCAGTCCTCCCGGCGCGAGGGCTGGTCGGGCGGTTCGAGCGAAAGCTGCACGGGCGCGCCCGCGTCGGTCACCTCGCCGCGGAGGAAGCGGTCCAGGCGCAGCAAGCGGCGTTCGAGTGACGCGCTCCAAGCCGTCCACTCCTCTTCGCCCTTCTCTGAGGCGAACGCCGCCCGCATCGCGCCCATCTTGGAATCGAGGTCGTCGAGGTAGTGCAGCATGACCGCTTCGCGGAACATGGGCTGCTTCGGCGAGCCGAAGGCGTACTGCCCGTGGTGGCTGATGAGCAGATGCTGCACGAGCGTTTTCAGATCGGCAGGGAAACCCTCGAGCGCATCCATTTTCTTGGTCAGCAGCTCAAGCTCGAGGATGATGTGGCCGAGCAGTTGGCCCTCAGTGGTGTAGCTGATGGAGCGGTCGTAGGAAAGCTCCCGGATTTTGCCGATGTCGTGCAGGATCGCGCCACAGAGGAGCAGGTCGGCGTCCACTTCGGGGTAGCGCGCTGCCACGGCGCGGCAGAGGCCGCAGAGGCTCACAATGTGCTCCAGCAGCCCGCCCAGATAGGCGTGATGCATCCTCTTCGCGGCGGGTGCGCGTTTCAGCCGGGGAGCGATCTCCGGGTCCTCGACCACGCTTGCCAGCAGGCGCTTCAACCATACATTGCCGACCGAGGCCGCGTATTCGCGGAGCTGCGCGTAGAGCTGCTCGATATCCTCGGCGGTGTGCGGGAAGTAGTCGGCGGGGTCCACCTCGGCCGCTTCGGCACGGCGCAAGCGGTCGAGCGCAAGCTGGGTCTTGTTGCGGAAGAGCTCAACGCGAGCTTGCACCTTCACAAAGTCGTCGCGCTCGATCGAGCCGGCCGCTTCCTCGAAGTTTTCCCACATCCGCGCTTCGACTGTGCCGGTGCGGTCGCCCAGTTCCAGCCGTAGGAACGCTTTGCCCTCGCGCGTGGCACGAATTTCTTTCTCGCAGACCAGGAAAAAGGAAGTGATGGTCTGGTCGGCTTCGAGGTCGGCAACGTAGGCGGGCTTCACGAGCCCTCTTTCTTGTTCTTCTTGCCGAAGAATGGAATGTGGCGCTTGGGCTTTTTCTTCTCATCCTCGGGCACCGCCTCGACCTCCTGGATGGGCATGCTGGCCACCGCAGCCGTATCCAGGTAGCCCGGCTTGACCTGGACGTAGCTATCCTTGCGCAGGGTCGCCAGGAAACTGCGCAGCCCGGGCTCCATCTTCTCCGTATAGAGCCGGTTCATGACCTCGTTCTCAACTTTATCGATCGGCTGCAATCCGGCTTCATAACGCTGCTCGACTTGCAGAATCAGAAAACCTGTTTTCGTCCGGATGACGTCGGTCATCTGGCTTTTGTTCAGCTTGAAGACCACCTCTTCGATGTCCTTGGCGAGTTGCCCGCGCTCGAACACGCCAAGCTCGCCGCCGTTTTTCGCCGTGGTCCCGTCGGAAAAGCGCTTGGCCAGCTCGCCGAAATCCTCGCCCTTCTTGACCCGCTCGAGCAGGTTGCGGGCTTTTTTCTCCTGCTCCGCAATCTCAGCCTCATTCTTGCCATCTGTGGTCACGAAGATCTCGCGGAGGACCACTTGCTCGGGCCGCTGGAACTCGTTCTTGTGCTCGTCGTAATACTTCTGGACTTCATCCCGGCCGATGATGATCTTCGATCCCACCTCGCGGCGGATGACCTCCTGCGTCAGCAGGTTATTGCGGATGTTCGCTTTGAAGTCCTCGAAGCTGATGCCCGACTCATTGATCTTTTTTTCCAGGTCCTCCATGGTGGCGATTCCGTTTTGCTGGCGGAGCTGGTCCAGGCGCTTGACCACGTCGGCCTCGACGCCGATGCCCAGGTCCTTGGCGTGCTGCACCAGCAGGGACTGGTCAATCAGGTCGCGGAGGAGGTTTTTTTCCTTCTCGGTGATCAGGAGACGCAATTGATGCGGCGAACAGTTGCGGCACTCCTGTTTGGCCTCGTCTTCGAGCGAGTTGCGCGCGCGCTGCAGATCCGTGACCGTGATGATCTCATTGTTGACGCGGGCGATGATCTCCTCGACCACGCGTCCCTTGGTCTGTGCGGCCAACCGCGAGCAAATAAGGAAGATAAAGAGAAGCGTCCACCTGGTTTTCATCGGCATCTCGCTTTGGGAATCTTATGCCTACGGTTGTAGTTGGAGCAACAGGTTTCTGACGGTTTCGGTCAGGTCTCCCCGCTCGCCTTCAAGGCTCATCCACAGGACTCCGCTGGGGTCCATTCGCAGGCCGCGGCGAGTGCGAAGGACGCGCACTACTTTTTCGGGGTCGACCGGCGTCTGCGAGTGGAATTTGACGGCCACTTCGCCGCCGCGGCGCTCCACCGAGGCCACCAGCAGCCGCTCGCAGATCGCCTTCAACCTCGCGTAGTCCAGAAGGTGCTCGACCGCCGGCGGCAGCGGGCCGAAGCGGTCTTCGAGTTCACGGCGCACCTCCTCGCGCTCGCCCTCGCCGCCCATCCCAGCGATGCGCTTGTAGGTTCGCAGGCGCAGGTTCTCGCTCGGGATGTATTCAGGTGGGATGCGGATATCGAGCCCCAGGTTGAGCGTGGCCCGCAGCTCGGGGACGCGCGTCTCGCCCTTCAGGCCAGCCACGGCCCGCTCGAGCATCTGGCAGTAGAGATCGAAACCAATGGCGTTGATGTGTCCGTGCTGCTGGCGGCCGAGCAGGTTGCCCGCGCCGCGCAGCTCCAGGTCGAGCGCTGCGATGCGGAAGCCGGCGCCCAATTCGCTGAACTCCTTGAGCGCCGCAAGGCGTCGCCGCGCCAGAGGAGCCAGCGCGGCCTCCGGCGGCACGAGCAAGTAGGCGTAGGCGCGCAGGTTCGATCGGCCGACGCGCCCGCGGAGCTGGTAAAGCTCGGAGAGCCCGAAGCGGTCGGCGCGGTTGATCAGGATGGTGTTGGCCCGCGGGATGTCCAGGCCGTTTTCAATGATCGTGGTGGAGACGAGCACGTCGGCGTCATCGCGGATGAAGCGCAGCATCACGCTCTCCAGCTCCTTTTCCTTCATCTGGCCGTGGCCCACCACAACGCGCGCCTTTGGCACGAGCTTCTGCACCAGCGCAGCCAGCGAATAGATGGATTCGACGCGGTTGTGAACCACAAATACCTGGCCCTCCCGCGCCAGCTCCTCCTCGATGGCGCTTTGCACCAGCGACTCCCGGAACGGCGCCACAACCGTCTGGATTGCCAGGCGGTCTTTCGGCGGTGTCTCGATCACGGACATGTCGCGCAGGCCCACCAGCGACATGTGAAGCGTGCGCGGAATGGGCGTGGCCGAAAGCGTGAGCACGTCCACGTCCTTGCGCATCTCCTTGAGCCGCTCTTTGTGAGCCACGCCGAAGCGCTGCTCTTCGTCCACCACCAGCAGTCCCAGGTCGTGGAAGCGGACGTCCCGGGAAAGCAGACGATGCGTGCCGATGACGATGTCCACCTGGCCCGCTTCGACCGCGGCCAGGATTTCCTTCTGTTCGCGGGCCCTGCGGAAGCGGCTGAGCATCTCGACGCGCACCGGGAACGCAGCGAAGCGCCGCCGGAAGGTGTCGTAGTGCTGAAAGACCAGCACGGTCGTGGGGGCGAGCATGGCCACCTGCTTGGAATCGGCCACCGCCTTGAACGCCGCGCGCATGGCCACTTCGGTCTTGCCGTAGCCGACGTCGCCGCACAGCAGGCGGTCCATCGGCAGCGGCCGCTCCATGTCGCGTTTGACGTCGCCGATGGCCCCGGCCTGGTCGGGCGTCTCATCGAACTCAAAAGTGTCGTCGAACTCTTTCTGCCAAGGGGCATCCGCCGAGAACGCGTAGCCGCCTACGGTCTTCCGCTCGGCGTAGAGCTGGAGCAACTGGTCGGCCATGTCGGCGAGCGAGCGGCGCACTTTCGCCTTGCGCGCCACCCAGGCCGTGCCTCCCAGTCTATCGAGTGGCGGCTTGTCTCCTTCGAGCGATCGGTAGCTTTGCACCAGGTCGAGCCGCTCAAGCGGCACGTAAAGCCGCGCCTCCTCGGCATACCGCACCAGCATAAACTCGCCGCGGGCGCCGTCGGTCTCGAGCTGCCTCAGGCCCTCGAACTGCCCAATGCCGTGGTCCACGTGCACAACGAAGTCGCCCGCCTTCAGCTCCGAAAAATCGCTGAAAAAACTAGCCGTCTTCGGCCGGTGCCGCGGACGAACGGGAGGCGGCAAGGTCTCAAACAGGTCGGCGTTTCCATAGAGCACGAGCTTGCTCTCCGGGAAGGCAACGCCCTCGGAGAGCGGCGCCCTCGCCAGAACCAGCGCCGCGACGCTGTCCGCGGTTTCTGCAGGGGCGGACTCAGCCAGGCGCACCGCGGTTACATTCTCTTCGAGCTCGCCCAGCCTGTAAGGCATCTCGTACTCGTGGCAGAGATGCGCGAGGCGCTCGAGCTCGCCTAGACTGGCGGCTGAGACCATCACTTGTTCCCCCGCCGCGATTCGGCCGCGCACTTCGGACATAAACGCGGCAATGTTGCCGTGGTAACGCGTGGTCGGCTGGGTCGGCAGCACGCGTGGCTGGTCGCCCTCGCGGTGAATCGGCAGTTGTTCGAGCAGCAGTTGTTGGGCCCCCTCAAGCGCAAGCTGCCATTCCGCTTCGGTGAAGGCATAGGTCTCAGGCGGACCCGTCTCCACTCCAGGGTCCGCCGACTTGCGCGCCTGCCCATACGCTTCCCCGAGCCGTTCGAGAAATTTCCGCGCCGCTTGCCCGAGCACATCCGGCTCGTCCAGGATCACCACGGCCTGCTCGCGCAGCTCGAACAGCGAGCCCCGGGCGGACTCCATGCGCATGGCTTCAAACTCCCAGCCCGGGAAGACGTCGGCGCCCCGCGCCGCCTCTTCCCCGAGCGGCGCGCCTCCGCGCCCGGCGGCGCGCGCATAGAGCTGCTCGACCAAGTCGCTCTCCCGCGGAAACTCGGTCAGCGGCGGCAACGTCACCCGCTCGAGCGGTCCGACTGAGCGCTGGGTGCCGGGGTCGAATTCACGCAATGACTCGGCGGTGTCTCCCAGCAGCTCCAGGCGGACCGGGCGCGGCGATTCGGGCGAGAAAACGTCAAGGATACCGCCGCGCACGGCGAACTGCCCCGGCATCTCGACTGTTTCCCGCCGTTCGTAACCTACGCTCGCCAGATGCGCGACCAGGTTGTCCAGCGAAACGTCTTCATCGCGGGCCACCGAACGCGCTAGTCCGCGGTAAAACTCGGCTTCCCGCAGCCGCATCTGCGCCGCGGCCACTGGCGCCACCACGAGCTGCGCCTGGCCGGTCGCAAACCGCCAGAGCGTCACCGCGCGCGTTTCCAGGATCTCCGGGTGCGGCGAGAGGTTTTGCCAGGGCAAGGTGTCGAGCGCCGGCAGCAGGACCACCTGCGACGCGGCTTTGCCGCTGAGCGCGCGGTAGAAGAAGCGTAGCGGCTCGGCCAGCAGCTCGCCGCGCTGGTTCGATTCCACCAGCAGGAGCACGGGCCGGCGCAATTCCGTAGCAAGATGCGCGACGACTATCGCCTTGGCGGGATCGGTGAGGCCCGCCAGACGAGTCTCGCCCGCGCCCCGGCGCAGCGCATCCAGGGTGTCTTCAACGGCGGGATGGCGCGCGACCCGCGCAAGCAGCTCTGCGATCGAGGGAAGCAGCATTGTCACGGATTTCGGAGACGCTCGAGGATGCCGCTGGTGGAGTAGCCGGGCTCGAGCGGCACCGAAACCACGCGCCCGCCGGCGGCTTCCACTTCCTCTCGGCCCACGATTTCGTCCGTGCCCCAGTCGCCGCCCTTGACCAGCACATCGGGGAGCAGGCCCGCGATCATCTCGCGAGGCGTGGGCGCATCAAAAATCGTGACGTAGTCCACCGCCGTAAGCGCGGCGAGGATTTCAGCCCGTTCCTCCTGCGGCACCAGCGGCCGCGGGCCGCCTTTGATCTGCCGCACACTGGCGTCGCTGTTGATGGCCACGACCAGCAGGTCGCCCAGCGCGCGGGCCCGCTCGAGACACCGGACATGGCCTGGATGCAGAAGGTCAAAACAACCATTGGTGAACACGACGCGCTGGCCATTGCGTTTCCGACCGGCGACGACGAGAATCAGGTCGTCTTGCGATACCACTTGACCCACCTGCGGCTCCTTTCGCGGCTGGCGCAGCAAATTCACTGCGCGCGCGAACATTCATTTTATCATGCGGCCCAGCGGCCCTGCCTGGAGGGGCTGGCTTAGCGATGAGCGCGCCAAGAAAAATCAGCCCTCGCGAGTGGGGGCTTGCAGTGCTCGGTGTTGCTCTGCTCGCCACGGGAGCCCATCTCATCCGCGCAGCTCGCGGTCCGGAGCACGATACACTGCTCGACGACGCATGCCGCACGCCGCTGCGCGTACTCGAGCCGCCAACACCGAGGCCGGCCGGCTATGCGGTAGTGTTCCACGGGCTTTCGGCGAGCCGGCGAATCATGCAGACCCTTGGCCAGCAGCTCGCCGCTGCGGGCCTGCGCGTCTATCTGGCCGACTCTCCGGGGCACGGCGACAGTGCGGAGCCCTTCACACTTGCCCGGGCCGAGCAATGCGCCGCGGAAGTCGTGGAAACACTCGAGCGACGTGGCGACATCTCACTCGATCGCACCGTGTTGGTAGGGCACTCGATGGGCGGCGCGATTGCCGTTCGGCTGGTCGACCGCTTCCCTACCCAGGCCACGCTGGCCATCTCGCCGGCGCCGATGATCCTGCCGCGGCGCATGCCGGCAAACTTGCTGATCGTCTCCGCAAGCCTAGACCTGAGCCGGCTGAAGAATCAGGCTTACGAGCTGCGCCGCGCGGCCGGGGGCGAACGAACCGCGCCAGCCGATTTCGTAGAGCGGCGCGCCGTCTACCTGGCGGTAGTCCCTCGTTCCACTCATACGAGCCTGCTCTTTGACCCGCGGGTGGCCAGACTGGTCGACGGGTGGGTCCGGGCGGCACTCGGCGAGGCAACCAGAATCCCGACCGCTCCCCCGGTATACGCCGTGGTAGGGAGCGCCTTGGGACTCCTGGGTCTGTTGATGATGTTCCCGCTGGCCGCAGGCCTTGGTGCGGGTCTCCTTGCGGCCGGACGGAATGGCACGCCCACCTTGTCACCACCTGGAGCGGTGGACGCTCTCCTTCGCTGGGTGTTGGTGGCGCTCGCGGCTGTTGGCGCGCTGAGCTTCTGGGTGCCGCTCGGCTGGCTGCACCTTTTGACTGGCGCCTACCTGGCGTCTTTCCTGCTGCTCACCGGGGCAATGCTGCTCGCCTTTTTTTGGAAGCAGGCCAAGCCCGCCCTGCAGCTCGACGCGCGCTCATTGGTCTTCGCGGGAGCGCTGGCTTTTGGAGCTGTTGCGGGGATCGCCCTATGGATGAACTGGCAACTCACCGATGCCTGGCCGATCGCTGCGCGCTGTATGCGCCTGCTCCCGCTGGTGCTGGCATGTCTGCCATATACTCTTGCCGAAGCCGTCGCTCTCGGTTCACCCGGCCAGAGAAAGGGGGGCCTTCGCTTCCTTCTTTTCTGCGCCTTTCGTCTGGCCCTCTGGTTGGCGCTGGTCTTCCCCATCATTGCATTCGGATTCGGCGCCGGTCAGGTTCTCGTCCTGCTGCTGGCGGTGTATATGGCGATCTTCTCCATCTTCGACCGGCTTGGCGCCGATGCGGTGTGGAGGCGCACCGGTTCGCCCGCGGCGGCCGCTTTGTTCAGTGCTATACTGACTGCGTGGTTTTTTGCGGCCGTTTTTCCGCTGACGTAACCGGCCTCCGTGGCCAAGCGCCTGAACCATGGCCGAGAATCCGATGGGTGACCAGGGTACACGCATGCGGGACGTAGCGATTGTGGGTGGCGGCCCGTCGGGATCCATCTGTGGGGAACGCCTGGCGCGGGTAGGGTTCGAGGTTACGCTGTTCGACGAGCATCTGGCCTGGGAGAAACCCTGCGGCGGCGGCCTCACTCACAAGGCCATTCAGGCTTATCCTTTTCTGCTCGACGGGCCCCACCCCAAGAAATTGATCCGCACCGTTGAGTTGATCTCCAGTCGTGGCCACCGCGTGCGGCTCGCTCTCGATCAGCCGATCGTTATCTACTCCCGGGCCGTGCTCAACGGCTTGCTGCTCGATCGCGCCGCTGCCGCCGGCTGCCGGGTGGTGCGTTCGCGGGTGACGCATGTGGAGACCGCCGGCAAGCGCGTGCGCCTGACTGCGGGTGGCGCCGAACATACCGCCGAATTCGTTGTGCTGGCCGCCGGAGCGCGCAACACCTTGCTCCCCGATACGCGGCCGCTCCGACCCAACGATCTGGAGATGACGCTCGGCTACTTCGCACCAGCGCATGCGGACGCCATCCGGGTAAAGTTCCTGCGGCGTTTCGAGGGCTATCTGTGGCTGTTTCCGCGCTGCGACCACCTCTCGGTGGGCATCTGCGGCAGCATGGCGCGGCATACCGGCCAGGAGCTCAGGCAACACCTGCACGAATTCATGCGCGGGGAAGGCATCGGCACGGCCGGTGCGCGCTTTTACAGTCACGTGCTACCCTCGCCGCAGCCGCAGACCCTGCGGGCGCGGCGCGTGGTGGGAAGAAACTGGGCGTTGGTAGGAGACGCGGCGGCGTGGGTGGATCCCATCACCGGCGAAGGGCTGTACTACGCCCTGCGCTCGGGCGACCTGCTGGCGCAATCGCTCGCCGCCGGCACGCCGCAGGACTATCCGGCGCGCGTGCGCGCTGCTTTCTCGGCCGATCTGGAGTTTGCCACGCGCATTGCCCGGCGGTTCTACCGCGGGCGCTTTCTCGGCGGCGCCGTGGCTACACGCATGATCCAGTTTGTCGAACGCAGCGCCACCTTCCGCCAGCTGATGGCGGACGTGTTCAGCGGCGCACAGGATTACCGCAGCCTGAAACGACGGTTGTGGGCGCAGTTTGGCGTGACGCTCTCCGAAGTCCTTTCCAGCCTGCTAAGGCTTTCGCCCACCCCGGCTGAAGGCTCGACCGGCGGAGCCCAACCCGCCCGCTAACGCCCCTCCTTTTTCGAGTTCAGCGGCTTGCCGCCGATTCTGGGCTACGCCTTTGTTCGCCGAACGCGCGGGCGAGCTCCCACAACGCAAGTTCGATAGCCACATGACAGGCTCAGAGGAACACTTGCTCTCTCGCCCATCCAGGTTTCGCTTTTCGAGTTTGGCGCTCTAGAAAACCGACCGGCGCTGGGTGGGTCTGCGCGGGGGCGGGGGGATCAGCGTGGCCATCTTCCGGATCATGGCCAGGACCAGGCGCTTATCGCCGTCGGAGAGGGTGGAGCTGTACTTCTTGATTTCGGAGAGGAACCGGATCTCATCATCGGAGAGCTCTCCCAGCATCTTCTGCGTGTCGCGGTCGCGGGGCGTCTCGGCCCCAGGGAAGAAGTCAGCCAGGCTGATGTCCATGGCCTCAGCAATCTTGGCCAGGGTCTCGAGCGAAGGAACCGTATGACCGTTTTCGACGCGGGAGAGATAGCAGCGCAGCAGCCCGGTCCGGCGTTCGATGTCGCCCTGGGATAGGCCACGCTGGCCGCGGTAGCTGCGGATGACTTCCCCGATGTTGACCTTGGGCTTTTCTTTTGGCACTGTCCCAGCTCGTCAGTTTTTTTTGTATCTTACGCAGCGCCCCGCACGGGCGCAAGGGGTTTTTAACCGGCGATGTGCTCATGGAGCACAAGCCGGCGCCGGCGGCGTTCCAGAATGATACACGGCGCGGTTGGCGCGCGGGCCGCCTCCACCGTAACCGGCTGTTCGATGCGGCAGTGCCAGGCTACTTCAGCTTGGCGTATTCGGCTTTGGCCTCTGAATGGAAGGGGTTCTTGACAGGCAACGTGCTCATGGAGCACAAGCCGGCGTGATTTCAGAATAATACGCGGCGCGGTCAGCGCGCGGGCGCGCGGGCCGGTTGGACTGTGAAGGATTGCTCGATGCGAAACTCCAGCATCGTTTCGCTTGGCACGCGGACCTGCTCGCCCCGGGTGAGCACCTGAATCGTGGTGCCCGCGCCAGCGCCGACGCCTGCGCCAATCGCCGCGCCCTTGCCTCCGCCAGCGATGGCACCGATCACCGCGCCCAATGCAGCGCCTCCGCCGATTTTCTTCGCGCTGTCAGAGCCTCGGGACTTCCCGGAGACTTCATAGTCCCCGCTCATGATGGGCTGCAACTGCTGGTTGATCAGGATGTCGGTCAGTTCGAGTTTGAGTTCAGATCTCCCGGCGATCTTGCCAGCCTCGGAGGCTTGGGCCAGACGGCCATACACGTCCGTGCCTTTCGGCGCCACCAGGGTGTCGCCGACCATCAGGTCTTGCTCCAAACTGGCGCGGAAGCGGTCGCCAACTTTGTTCTTCGACGAATCCACGGTGTCGATCATGCGCACCAGGATGCGCGTCCCCGCAGGCACGGTCACGCGTTCCGCAGAGCCCGACGGCTCCGCAGCCGGATCTGCTGTGGCGGCTCTGGTATCACCCGTAAACGTGATCGCCACGATATCCTCGACCGGATACAGCTCAATCTTCCCGCCGACCTGAAAGCGGACTTGCGCTTGCGTGCCGCCCATATATCTTCCGTTGACGACGCGGCCACCTTTCAGCTCCAGCGTATCGGCCGCGACTGGAAGCGCGAGCGCAAGAGTCATGATAAGAACCCGCCAAATACCGTCTCGCGTGAGACTCATCATTGCCTTTCCCCCAGTCCGAAAATGATACTCCACGAGGCAGGCTCACCGGCCGGCCCCGATGTTTGCTGCGTGATCCCCGCCATTAGGGGAGAGACGCATCCCGCTGATGGCTCACCCGCGCACAAGCCAACCCCGCGGCGCGCAAGAGATAGCGCGCGTTCACAACCAGCCCGCAAAACGAGCCGACGAGGCGACCGCCGCGACACGCCGCCTGCGAGCCGACCTTGATGGGCATCGGCGACGCTGTGACTCTCGGCGGCGCCTGCGACCGGTTACTGCTGCGGCTTCATGGGAGCCTGCTTCTTCTCCTGCATCGCCGTAACCGCGGAGTCAGCGGTGAAGACGGTCACTTCGACGCGCCGGTTCTTGGCCAACGCCGCCCGCGTGCGCCCCTCATCCACTGGTTTCTGCTTGCCCAGCCCGATCATATGGATGCGGTAGAGCGGGAGGTTATGCTTGGTTAACAGGTACTGCACCACATGGTCGGCGCGGCGGCGGCTCAACTGAGCGTTGTAGTCTTCCGGGCCGGTTCGGTCGGTGAAACCTTCCACGGCGATGAAGTAGCGCCGATGTGTGCCGTGCTCGGCGACGAGCTGGTCGAGTTGCTGCTTAGCTTCATCGGTCAGCTTGTCCGAATTGAACTTGAAATTGATCGTCGCCTCACCGGCCACCTTGTAGTCGTCCAGGTTCGCCACCGTCTCGCGCAGCTCATCGGCTTTTCGGCCCGCGGCGTCGGCCCGGGTCAGAGCATCGGTGGCCCGGCTATCGGCTGCATTGGCTTTCTCCGTGGTTGCGCTCAGATCGGTCTCGGTGCGCTCGAGCTGCTTGCGCGTTTCGTCCAGAGTGCTGCCCTGTTTGTTGGTCTGGTCGGCTACCTGGTCCACTTTGGTCTTGACGGGATCCACGGTCTGCGCCACGTACTTCTTCGTCGCGCAGCCCGCCTGCCACAACCCGCCGGTCAACACCAGAATCGCTGCGATTGTGCGCTTCATCACTGATCCTCCCTCCTGTAATCATCAGTCTATTTGCGTGTTTCTCGGCACAAGCAGGCCGGGGAAAACCGAACCTGTGCGCAGCACACCGTTTCAAGGGATCCAAAAACTCGGGCGAGCGCGGCCATCATACGCTACTTCTTGCTGGCATTGCAACCCTCCGATGCAGACGCCCGGTGGGCACGAATTCCGTAACATCAGCAGCCGGGGCTGACCGACAGCACGCGCCAACCGCCGCCAGGACAGTCAGCAACAACCGCTGGGCTGCAGAATGCCCTGGCGTGAGCGAATGCGCTTTGGCCGGGCGGTGAACAGTCGTGGATGCTGCTGAGATGCCCTTCCCTTGCACGCAGGGCACACCCTGGGCGTACCTCGCCGTTCGCATCCCCGCGGATTCCAGTCAATTCAGGTCCTTCTGCTCGCCCCAGGAAGGATCTATCCGCGGAAGGTCACAGCTCTTCGCTTTGTCCGAAGCGGGAATATCGCGTTACCTTTTCTGCGGCGCTTCCCCCTCCTTGGCATGCTTGGCCTGAAGCTCCTGATAATGCGCAAACTGGTCTGCCGTCAGAATCTCTTTCAGCCGGGTGTCGCGCTCCGCCATCAACTTCTTGACTTGCTCCCGGAACTCGGCTGAATCTGGTCCCCCAGCTTTTTGCTTCGCTGCCATCTTGCGCTGGTGGATGTCTTCCAGCACAACCCGCACTTTCTCGGTCTGCTGGTCGGTCAGTTTGAGCTCCGCCTTGAGCTTGGCCACGTGGCTGGCAACATCCATCTTTTGATCATGGCCGCCACCCGCCCAGGCGAGACCCACGGCAAAAGCTAACGCAAAGGCCAAAACAAAAACTCGCTTTTTCATTCTTGCCTCCTCAGAGTGCCCTTCTCCACAGAAGGATGCGCCGGCATTATATCTCACGCGATACAAATGTAAAACAAGAGATACCGCCTGCCGCTTCGGCGTGAGCGGAACGCCTCCATTCTTCCCACAAACTCTCAGTTGGGCTTCCCGATGCTGATTCCTTTCGTCTCAGCTCAGCCATGAAAGCCCGAGTTGACTATCACTGCTTAGATGCGTATCTTCACAAGTATACCTACACGCCTCATAAGCGGGGGGAGGCTGCCATGGTCGAAATCGCCCTTTGGCTAATTGTCATCTTCGTGTTGGTGGCGGCATCCGTGGGTTTTGCTCTGGCTGCTTTCAGGACAAAGGAACCGGAAGTACCCGAGGTCGGAGAGCCTGCGCCGACGGAGTTTCGGGCGCCGGCCACAAGCGATGCACGGCTGGCCGATGGGATCATTGCCCGTGAGAGGGCTACTTGGGAGGCCACCAGGACCAAGGACAAGTCCATGCTGACTTCACTTCTTGCGGAGGATTATAAGGAAGTCTCGGATACTGGCGTAAAAGGCAAGGCGGAAGCTCTCCAGACTCTGGACGACGGCGTCATCACAGGGTACTGGTTGGATGATGTTCGAGTGATGGAACAGGACAGGCACCTCGCTGTGATCACTTACAAGGTCAGAATCGAAGGCGTCTACAAAGGGCAGACGTTCCCCCCCAAGCTCTTTTACACAACCTCGATTTGGATGAATCGCAACGGCAACTGGCAGGCTGTGCTGAGCTGGGCGCCCAACTAGCACCTGGCTCCCGCCTGGCCACACTGCCTCCTTTCGTGCCCTTTCTTGAGGAGTTACTCGTTTGAGATCGTGGCAATCGTTCCGTCGAGCTTGGTGATGTTGATGGTGAACTTCTCGTTGTAGGACTTGGCCTTGTCTCTCAGGAGGCTGAGCGCCATCGCCTCGCCCAGCAGAATCGACTGATCGCTGGAGCTGCGATAGTGGATGCCGGCGTGAATGCCGTGCCCAAACGAGACGTTGAATGCGAGCTTGCTGAGTTCGCTGTTGATGGTCAGGTCGTCCGCATCCGAACCGCCGTAAGTGTTCAGCGAGAGGCCATCCGTGCTGGGCACATAAACATCGCGGCCGATGCTTCTGAGCAGCGGCTGGATCTTCTGGCTGCCGTCAAAAAAGAACTTCAGAAGAGTAATGGCGGCGCCGCCCACCGTGCCGTGGCCTGTCGGGTAGCACGGGTGCGTCGGCGAGCCCTCAGCGAATGCCTGCGGAAGCAGATAGGTCCCGTAGGTTTCGAAGGTCTGCCGCACGGCATGCGAGTTGAGGCAGTCCGGGTGAACCGTGGCATTGACGGTGCTCCCCTGGCCGGTCTTGATCAAATGGACCACGGCCCCTTGTTCCTCCGGCCGCTGCCGCATATGGACGCGCCACTTCTGAAACCAGACGTGATCGAGCGCCCGGGCAGCAACTTCGCCGAGCAATGCCCCGGCGTCCGGCCCACCAAAGGTTGAGAAGGGCTTTTGCGTCAGCGAGCCGATGTAGGGGTTACCCGGGTTCGGCGGTGCACCAATGGTTCCCAAGACGAGAAAGGCGACCAAGTAGCCCTGATAGAGCACGTCCACGTGAGTCCACGCGGACAAGTCTCGACCGTTCCGGAGGAACCTCTCCACGGGATCGAAACTGACGGACCTGCCCGTGCTCCCGCCGTTGGCGACGGCCATGTAGTCGACGACCGAGGTCATGTAGTCACTACCGCCATTGGCGATGGACTGGAAGACCCTGAACTGCTGGCTGATGCGCTGGGCGCCGAAGAACGTCGGCTGGACCATCAACTGCGACAAGTACGGCCCCATGGTGTTGCTGACGTCCCGCGAGCCGTTGGCCTGAGGGATGGTACCGCGGAACAGCTCATGGGGGGTCACGTGGCCGCGGCCGTTCCTCGCCCCGCGGAAATCCGACAGGCGCGTCAACTCGCGCGCGGCCTGGACGGCGGTCGGGTTCGTGGCATAATCGGTGAACGCAACGTCACGCAGGAGCGCCGCCCAGTACTGCTCGACCTCCTCGCTCGCGGTCTGTGCGCTGGCGAAAGCCGGCGCGGGCGGAACGATGAAGGCATGTGAGTCGATGCATTCCGCGTCCAGGGCGAGGGCGCCTTGTGGGCCGTTATGCCTCGAATTGGGCCCGCCGCCGGGCGTCCCGTTAATGATGGCCTCGAAATCAGCGGGATTACCCGTGCTCATGGCGAAGCGCAAGCTGTTCCAGGAGGCAAGGTTCGGCTTGCCGAGGGCGTCGTGAACCAAGGCTTTGCTGTAACTGCCGCTCTTGTCCGGGTAAAGCCCCGCATCGCCATTGTCCGCGATGACCCCGACATTGATGTCATCCTTTGCGGCAATCGTATTGCGGTAACCCAAGCTCGCCGCCGCACGCGCGGCGGGGTCATAGCTGGCAACGGCGGCCCTTGCGGTCGAATGCTTGCCACCAAGGAGCGGTTCAAATGGAATTGCGCCAGCAGCCATGGCCACGCTGGCTAGGCCACCAAACTTGCCCAAGAACGAGCGCCGGCCAAGATAGTGAGGCGCGTCCGCTTCCCTTTCCCCACGGCCCTTCCTACTGGGAATAGACAACTCTTCTGGCCCCCGCTTGTCTGACGCAATCTTTTTATTCATCGAGCGTCACCTCGAGGACAGTTCAAGAGCTCCGGGGCCCGCTAGCCTGTTGACCTTGGAACGAAATACGATCGCGGTCCTGGCGAACACCGCCCATCCGCCATCCTTCAGCGCGAATCACGAAATCTCTACACTCACAAATCAACTTCAGGGGGACCCGAGGAGGGATTCAGATCGCTGAGGACTTGCGTCGAACACCCCGCGGCACCAACCGCTTTTATCTGGAGGTCTAAGCGCCCCTTCAACATTTTTTCAACTAGAAAGCGTCAGCTCCACCGAACTAGCGGATTAAGGTAGGGCATGAATACGCCGAACGACTCGACTTGTCAAATTGTATTTCCTCGCTCGGACGGTTTCTCGATTTGAAAGGGCGCGCCCGGAATGAGTCGCGTCAAACACACCGCCGGAGAGCGGCTAAGGTTAGGAATACGAGCTATAGAGGCAGCATTGATGCCGGCGAGATCAAGGCCTTCGCGGTGACGGTGGTGTCGGCGCTCGAGGATGGATCGATTCGCGCCGGAGTGACTCGAAGAACGGTTTTCCAATCGTTTCTAGTTTCCGCTCCAGACGCTCCGTGCAATCGCAGGAACCGCAGGCCCAGGGCTCCGAGCCGTTCTGGTCCCGGCAGCGCCGGCGGTCATGCGCGTCCTGAACCCGGGTCAACTCGAAGTACTTCTCCCAATAAGGCCGCTCCTCCAGCAGAGGGGTGGGGCAATAGCATACCTCTACCCAGCGGGCCGTCTGACCGTCGCAAAGCCTGGCCTGCATCATGTTTCGGACGTACTCGGCCTCCGCAATCGAGCCTTCGCCCAAAGTTCTGCTCTCGATTGCTTCCAAAAGGGTGCCTGCGCAGCCGGGCTTCACTCGAGCCCTTACCAGATATCGCATACAGGTCTATTCTACCGCGCCATGTCAATCGAGCCGGTTATTCCACGATTGGCGCGGACGCCTGGTTGGCCGCGGTTAATCCTGGGAATTGCAATGTAGTGCGGGTGGGCAAAGGCTTGCCCACCCGCACCAGGAGCCTCTACTGGCAAGGCTTGTGAAGTTGGATGTTTCCGCCACCCAACTTGTTCGAAGCGCTATACCCGTTCGACAGTTGAATGGAGAAGGTATCAACTCCCCTGCCCGGAGTGCCGTTGTCGGCTACGTCTACCGTGTAAGTGAAACCAGGCTGACCGTTGATCTCCGCTGTGCCTTCGATTCGGCGGCTCGTAGGACCGGTGACGCTGTAGGCAGTGACTCCTGTCCCGTGCACCTTCATACCGGTTCCATGGTCGATGTACTCGAGATGGCCCCAGAGTGAACCGTTCTTGAAGCCGCCGCCAACGCCGAAGTTCGCTTTATCGCCCGCGGTAGTGATCCATCCACCGCCGGTTACGAACTCGTTGTTGATGGCGCAGTTCGACGGACCTGCGCAGGTGACATCAGCATGAGCAGACGAGATAACTACATCCGCCACGCCCGGGATGCTCACGTGCAGTGCATTGACGGTGATGTCGCCTGGGCCGCCGCTCTTTTGCTCGTTGATGACCACCTGCCCGCCGGCGGGCAGCGATACGGTTTGGTTCGGGGCACCTGAAACGGCAATCGTCTGGCCGTTGATGACCAGATTAGCCAGCTCAGAACTCCCCGAAGTAGCTGGACCACTTGACGTGCAGACTGCCATAGCTGAGGACATGAGGAAGTCTGCTGAGATGGAGTTGCCCCCCGCAGTCAGGCTCAGATCCGCCACAGATGCTTCCGAGCGGCTGCGGTCTCCTTGGCCCACCGTGCTCGCGTGCAACACGTCAACAGAGAGCAAGTTGGGCACGCTAGCGGAGAGCAAGGAAGCCTGTTGAGCCCCCCCGGAAGATGGAAGCGGCCCGGTATCGGAGAGGACCACAGGGTTAAATCCCAACACCGTAGCCCGAACCACTGTGGCCTGACCGCTAAAGGTTGTGGTCTTTTGCGCATCTGCGATCACCGGAATGGGCAGAACTTGCATGCCCACGAGCATGATGCTGAGCGCAATTCGGCTAAAGCACGCAATACGCCTCATGGCTAAAACCTTCCTTTCGGGTCCCCCCCGGAGTGGCCCTTTGCGCTTAGTACTAGCAGTAATAGTTCCTGCACCTACCGTGCCGAAAACATCGTCCGCTTCAACTCTCCCCTTTGGTAATTGAATGCACTCGCATTCTCGGCACACTCCCGTTGTGAAACGCCCGAGGACAAGAAGCTATGAGGTATCTTTTTCCAGTGCACCCGCAGCTTTTTCTTAGAACGAACGTACTGAGAACGAACGTACTAGGAAATCCGTACCACACGATCGCTGAGGCAATGAGGAAACTATGTGCGCAAATGGAACGGTCCGGGTGACGCCCAGATGCCCGGCCGGGAACACTTGGGCGGCGATCAAACTCTTGCCGTGTCGAAGTGGCAGGAACAGAAGCAGGCAGGGCGGACTAGATGTTCAAGAGGCCGTGGAGCGCCTCACAGCGGAGCCAATTGCCACCAGAACTCCCACCGGCGGTGCAGAGTTTCTACCTGCTTCCGCTGCTCCCCTCCCCAAGCACAAGAGAGAGTTGGTGCTGGAGGAGGGAGTTGAACCCCCACGGCCTTTTGGGCCACGAGATTTTGAGTCTCGCGCGTCTGCCAGTTCCGCCACTCCAGCAACCGGCGTAACACGATTCTACATGGCCCCGCGGTGGCGCTCAACCGTCACGCAAGATCCCGGCTCCCGCCCTCGCTCTGGACACGGCCCAAGATTCTGATAAGGTTTGGACCCCTTGCTACTGGGCGCGTGGTACAACACGCTCAGTAGGCGTAGAATCCCGGGCAATACCGGCCTTAACTCGCTGAGAGCGAAGAGCAGAGTATGAATTCTTTGGTGCTGAGAGGAGGCGCCATGCGATTCCGGCTGTGGCACAGTCTTTTGGTTGCGGCGGTTCTGTTTGCCTTTCTTCCGCTTCCGGGCGTTTGCAAAAGTGAGGGCGGCAATCGCGTCACGATTCTTTACGACGCGTTTGGGAAGTCTCCGGCCGTGACGAAAGCGTGGGGATTTTCCGCCCTGGTGGAGTACGGCGGCAAGCGGATCCTTTTCGACACGGGCGGGAATGCCGAGATTTTCGAACACAACGTCAAAGCCCTGGGAGTGGACCTCAGCAAGCTGGACTTCGTCGTACTGTCCCACCGGCACAGCGACCACATCAGCGGCCTGAATTATCTGCTGCGGATCAATCCTACGGTCAAGATTTATACTCCCGCCGAACCCTGGGGGCCATTCGGGTGGGGAGTGCCAAACAGCTTCTATCGCAAAGACGAATCGCTGGCCGCGAACATGCGCTACTTTGATGGCCATCCGCCGAGTACGCTTTCGGCGAGCACGCCCTGGCCGCAGGCTAACTTCACGCGCGTGGAAGTGACAACGGAGATTGCGCCGGGCATTTTTCTTGTCCCCACCACCTCACAAGTCGCCGGCACGCTGGAACTTCGCGAAATCTCGATGGCCATTCGCGGCCCGCAGGGCCTGATCATTGTGGATGGATGTTCTCATGCGGGCGTGGAGAAGATCCTAGAAGCTGCGACCAAAATAGATCCGCATGTGCGCGTTCTGTTTGGAGGGCTCCATCTTGTCGGAGCGCCGGATGCCGAACTACAGAGAATTTCCACCGCCTTGCACGATCAATGGAAGCTGGACTACCTCGCCATCGGCCACTGCACCGGGGAGCCAACGTTTGCGTCGCTACAAAAGACCTTCGGCGACCATTACATTTACGCCGGCGTCGGCGCCGTCGTGAATATTCCCTGAAACCCGAACTATTCGACTCGAATTACTGAACGAGGCGCTTTGGCGCGCGGTTGCGCCAGAGTGCTCGTGTCTCGGCCCTTCCCGCGGTCTCCTCGGTATAATGACGGCGAAGGAGGCCGACTATGTTCTTCTGCCTATGAGAGTTGATTCGCCTTGGACTCCAGAGTGCACTTTACTTCCTTCGAGAGGCAAGCCGGGCAGCCAAAAGGACCTGTTCATTACAATCGTGCTCTCATATATCCTTCTCCTTGCTTGTCCACCAGCCTTCTCAGCGGATTGCGAAAATGCCCCGCAACGCGCAATCGGGTTGTGACAGCGCTGGGATATAGCCGTTGTTGATGAGGGCTGATGGCCCTTTGATAGCGGCCGGGATCTGAAGATATGGACTCGCGGTGGCTTGAGAAAGCGGTGGCCTTGCAGAATGCTGGCCGAGTGCAGGAAGCGCTCAAGGAATATCACACGCTCGCATAGGCTACTCTCGATCTAACCGAAAGGGCGATGGTAATCCTTAATGAGGTGAATTGTCTGAGTGACCTGGGCCAAGCCACGGATGCCAGAGCACGGTTGAACGATGCCAGGGCGCTCCTGCCAGAAACAAGTGAATTCCGTGTGCATGCTGAGATTGCCGACGCTTGCCTGGACAGTCTAGGCATACACGTCTTATCAGCGACTTACGTTCTCTGCGGGGGCTGCCAAGTCGCTGAAAAGGACTGTAGGAGCCGTTCCCTGTGGGTAAATTTGTGGGTAAGAATTCTTCGCGTTGCAGGAGATTTTGAGCTTAGAAACTTACGAGCCAAAAGATGCGCCACTGACCCTTCAAATGTTCCCAAGGTACCCAATTCTGTTGCGCGGAGATCAGTTCACAGATGAGTGTAATGGCGATTTAACACCAATTGACCGGCAGCATGTAGTTGCCGCATCATGTAAGTGCGCGACCTGCCTATGTCTGACGCGCGAGGTGAAGAAAGGAGTGCATCATGCCTATCCCTCTCATTTGGTACATCACTGTTGCCTTCGGTCTTCTCTTCTGGAGCGTTGTTGCCGCGCAATATGTCTGGCCGGCCGTCAGCAAACGCGAGCGCGCGGAAGCCCTCAGGCCGTTTCTTGTGCTGCACGGATTCAGGTACATCGGCATGGTCTTCCTGGTTCCGGGCGTAGTCTCTCCGGAAATAGCCAACACCGTGTTCGCCCGCGGGGTCGCGTATGGCGATCTGCTGACTGCGACGCTGGCGTTCATCGCGCTCGCTGCTCTCAGGTCGCGCTTTGCGGAGCCGCTGGTCTGGCTATTCAACATCGTCGGGACTTTGGACCTCTTGAATGCCTTCTACCAGGGCAACGCCATCTCGCTCGCCAACGCGCCGGGCGTGTTGGGCGCGGCCTATTTCATCCCCATCTTTGGAGTGCCGCTGTTGCTGGTGACGCATGTGCTCGTCTTCCGGCTGCTGATGCGCAAGCAGGCCGCTGCGCCCGCGAGTGTTGTGGCCGGGCTGCCTAAGTAGCAGAGCATTCGCTTGGGCTGAACGGCCCGCGCGGCGAAAAAATGGTCGCGATTTCAGATGAAGAAATCGAGTGCGACTGCGAGCGGATGCGCGTTCAATCGAAAGCGGTTCATTGGGCGTGTAACGGCAATCCGGAGGTAACTGTTATTAGCAGGCGTTCTCACCAGCTTGCGCCGTTTGTTCGCCAAGACCAAGGTCGATGAGTGAAATGGCGATGTTTCACCAATTGACGAGGCACGGGTCTAAGATGGGTCTATGAAAGGTGGGAACGCATGATTCATTAGTATCGGGAGGACGTATGAACAAACAGCATTGGCCCCTGCTCCTCGGAGCCGCTGGATGGTTCAGCGCGATCTATTGGCTAGCGGAACGTGGCACATTCGTCAGCCCAAATAAGCCACCGGTGGCTGTGGGGCTGGCCTTCACCACTCCAATTCTTTTGTTCCTAGTGACCGAACGCATCTCGCCTGGCTGGCGCTCTCGTGTGATCTCCGTTTCGCCTGTTCTTCTCATATCGATGCATGGGTGGCGATTCATTGGACTGGGATTCCTCATGGCCAATATCGAAGGACTGCTGCCGGGAGGGTTTGCATGGCCCGCTGGACTCGGAGACATCATCATGGCGATAACGGCCCCGTGGGTTGCTGCTCGGGTGGTGGCAGATGATCAATTCCGCTTCAGCGCCGTGTTTCTCCTATGGAACCTGTTCGGCATCAGCGATTTCCTGGATGCAGTCTTGCTCGGCACGCTTTACAACACGGCTCTGATGCAACGTCTCCCGCTTGTACTGATTCCGTGCTTCTTTGTGCCCTTGCTCTTCATTGTGCACATCACACTTGTGGAGCAACGGAGGAAATAGCGTGGCGGAGCCTGCCCTTGACCAGCTTGGGTGCCGCACCCTTGCGCTTTTCAAGGGTGCGGGTTTTGACTTTTCTTCCTGACCGCTTGCAGATTCTCTTTCCGATTCGGCTCCTCACCGATGGCCTCGATTCGCCTTAGCCCTTCTTCACTGTTCTTTTCGAATGCCTTCTTTTCCTTGATGAAGAAAATGCGCAACACGCCCAATCGCTCGACATGCCTTGTGGTAACATGAAGTGTAATACGGGTCATCAATGCGACTGCTTTCCTGATCTTGAATAGTTGCGCAATGAAAATCCAGGAGGAGAACTTCTCCGCGCAGACAAATATGCTTGCCAAGCCTTGAACTTTCGACTTTTGACTGCGAACTGGCCCAGGCCTTGTCCGCGCCCCTAAGTCCTTTACAATGCGCCCTTGCGAAAAATGCGCCCACAAGTCCTTTAGAATGCGCACTTACAAAAAACAGGGGGGTACCCCCCCTGTACCTCCACAACTTCCATGCTTTTCGCCTAGGCAACCATGGCCATGGCTAACACGCTCAACACGCTAACCCCCGTCGAACGTCACTGGCGTCGCGGCTTCTGGAGCCTGATTGTCACGCAGTTCCAGGGCGCCTTCAACGACAACGCCGTCAAGTTCCTGGTGATCTATCTGATCCTCGCGATGAACTTGCCCGATCGCGACCGGCATTTTCTCGTGCCCGTCGTGGGCGCGCTGTTTGCCTTGCCCTTCATTCTCTTCTCGCTTGCAGGCGGCTATCTGGCCGACCGTTACAGCAAGCGTTCGGTCACCATCGGCACAAAGTACCTAGAAATCTTCGTCATGCTCTTCGCTCTCGCGGCGCTGGCGCTCCGCAACCTGCCGATGCAAGCGGCCTCCGTCTTCCTGATCAGCTCGCAGGCGGCGCTTTTCGGCCCGTCGAAGTACGGCCTGCTGCCGGAGCTACTGCCGGAGAAGAAGCTTTCCTGGGGCAACGGCGTGCTGGAGCTAGGCACGTTCCTCGCCGCGATCACGGCGACGATGGCCAGCGGCTACCTCGCGGTCACCTTCAGTGGCCGCCAGGTCTGGTCCGGAATCGTGCTGCTGGGCTTCACTTTGTTCGGGCTGGCCGCGAGCCTGGGCATTTCACGCGTTCCCGCCGCAAACCCGGCGCGGATGTTCCGCTGGAACCCGTTCGCTGACCTGTTGGCCCAGTTGGGCATCATCCGGCAAGACCGTGTGCTGAATTGGGCGGTGTGGGGCAACGTCTATTTGTGGTACCTCGCCGCGCTGTTGCAATTGACCATCATCATGTACGGCCACCTCGTCCTGGGGATTGATGAAGCAAAGATCAGCTATCTGCAGGCCGCGGTGGGAATCGGGATCGGCGTGGGCAGCCTTGCCGCGGGGTATCTCTCCGGCGGAAAGATCGAATACGGCTTGATCCCGCTCGGCGCCATCGGCATGACCGTCTTCGGCTTTCTCCTTTCGCGGCACGGCCTGACGACCGGTCACGTGGGTGCCAACCTCGCCCTCCTCGGCTTCTTCGGCGGTTTCTTCGCCGTTCCCATCAATGCGCTGATCCAGCACCGGCCTGCACCCGAGCGCAAGGGCGGTGTGATCGCCGCGGCGAACCTGCTTTCTTTTGTCGGTGTCTTCCTTGCGGCGGGCGCTTACTACTTGCTGGAAAGTGGACTCCACCTCAAGCCCGGCGGAATTTTTCTGGCGGGCGCCGTGATGACGCTCCTCGCCACGGCGTTCGCGCTCTACCTGCTCCCGGATTCCCTGCTCCGGCTGGTGCTCTGGCTGCTGACGCACTCGATCTACCGCATCAAGGTCGAGGGCCGCGACAACATCCCGGAGCGCGGCGGGGCGCTATTTGTGTGTAACCACATGTCCATGGTGGATGCTCTGCTGCTGATCGCCTCGACCGACCGCGCCATCCGCTTCCTCATGTACAAAGGCTCTTACGACAAGCCGTTGATCAAGCCGTTCGCTCGCATTTTGCGCTGCATTCCCATTTCTTCCGAGCTGCGGCCGCGCGACATGATCCATTCGCTGCGCGAAGCCACGGCGGCGATCCAGAGCGGCGAGGTGGTCTGCGTGTTCGCCGAGGGCCAGATGACGCGCATCGGGCAACTGCTGCCCTTCCGCCGCGGCTTCGAGCGCATCATGAAGGGGGTGGACGCGCCGATCATCCCCGTGAACCTGGACGGCGTGTGGGGCAGCATCTTCAGCTTCGAGAGGGGCCGCTTTCTCTGGAAGGTGCCGCGGTGCATCCCTTACCCGGTAACGGTCAGCTACGGCCGGCCGATGCCGCCGAACTCGACGCCCTTTGAGGTGCGCCAGGCCGTGCAGGACCTGCACACCGAGGCCTACAAGTATCGCAAGGCGCGCATGCGCACGCTCCACCGCGCGTTCCTGGACACCGCGCGGCGTTATCCACTGCGCTTTGCCATAGCGGACCAGCGCGTACCGAAGCTGCGCTTTGGCGCGGCGCGCACGCGGACCGTCTTCCTGGCGCGCCGCTTGAAGGCGCTATGGGAGGGGCAGGAGATGGTCGGCATCCTGCTGCCGCCGTCGGTCCCTGCGGCGCTAGTAAACTTTGCGGCGCTGCTCTGCGGCAAGATCCCCGTCAACTTGAACTACACCGCGTCGAACGAGATCCTGGCCTCCTGCGCCCGGCAGTGTGCTCTGCAAACCGTAGTGACCTCGAAGGCCTTCCTGGAACGCGTGCCGCTGCAGGTCCCTGCGAAGGCGCTTCTTCTGGAAGACCTCGCGGCCAACCCGCGAGTGTTCGAGAAAGTTCTCGCGCTGCTGATGTCCTGGTGCCTCCCGGCGCGCTGGCTCGAGGCCACGCTCGGACAGAAAAAACCAGCCGCGCTCGACGACCTCGCTACGGTGATCTTCTCGAGCGGCAGCACGGGCGACCCCAAGGGCGTCATGCTGACCCACTACAACATCGGCTCCAACATCGAGCAGGTCGGCCAGACCTTCATGCTCGGCGCGCGAGACCGCTTGCTCGGCGTGCTTCCCTTCTTTCACTCCTTCGGCTTCACGGTGACGCTCTGGCTGCCCGCGGTCCTGGGCGCCGGAGTGGTCTATCACTTCAATCCGCTCGACCTGACGGCGATCAGTGAGCTGGCGCGTAGCTACCGCCTGACCTTTCTGCTGGCCACCCCGACATTTCTGCAAGCCTACATGCGCCGCTGCCAGCCCGAAGATTTCGGTAGCCTCCAATATGTGCTGGTAGGCGCCGAAAAACTGCCGGAACGCGTCGCGCTGGCATTTGAAGACCGTTTCGGCATCCGGCCGCTCGAGGGCTACGGCTGCACCGAGTGCTCGCCGGTGGTCGCCGTGAACACCCGCGACTTCCGCGCCCCGGGCTTCCGCCAGGTGGGCGCCAAGCGCGGGAAGATCGGCCATCCATTGCCCGGCGTGAGCGTGCGCATCGCCGACCCCGACACCCTTGCCCCGCTCCCGCTGGGCCAGCCGGGACTGCTGCTGGTCCGCGGGCCCAATGTGATGAAGGGCTACCTGGGACGTCCGGATAAAACCGCCGAAGTGATTCATGATGGCTGGTATGTCACCGGCGACATCGCCTCCCTCGACGAAGACGGGTTCCTCACTATCACCGACCGCCTCTCCCGGTTCAGCAAAATCGGCGGCGAGATGGTGCCGCACATCAAGGTGGAAGAAAAACTTCACGAGCTGGCCGGGGTGACCGAGCAAACGTTTGTGGTTACCGGCGTGCCCGACGGCAAGAAAGGCGAGCGGCTGGTGGTGCTGCACACGCTGCCGGAGGAAAAACTCAAGGAGTGCCTGGAAAAACTTCCCCAGGCCGACCTGCCCAACCTCTGGCTGCCGCGGACGAACCAGTTCTTCCACGTGGACGCGTTGCCGCACCTCGGCACCGGCAAGCTCGACCTGCGCAAGGTCCGCGAATTGGCCGCGCAGTTCTCAGGCGGGCCCTGACGAGCCAGGAAAAAATGAGCGGCGGGCTTTCATCTCGGGCGGCGTTCGCTGTGGTTCACTCGCAGGGGCGTCCCCTGTGGCGGACGCCCCAGCGTCAGAGAGGGGTGGACCGTACGCTTAAGTCTCAGAAGATCGCAAACTTCACCCGCAGAAATTTCTTCGGGTTCTGGCGGAAGTCGCCGAGCAGCAGCCGCATATCGCCAGCCAGCCCGGTCAGGTTGTCGTAGAACTGCGGGTCGGAAAAGAACTTTCCGGCCGAGGATTTGTTCGAGTTCAGCTTCGCCGTGGCAGTCTCTAGGTTCTCGCCCGCCGAGCGCCACTTCACGTAGAGCGAGTCGTCGGTGGTAAGCCGTCCCAGGGTACCCTTGCCCGCCCGCACATCAGCGAGCAAGACGTTCCCTCGGTCGAGGAGCTGCTTGGCGTTTTCATGCAGGCTGGGGTCGTAGACCAGCCGGCCGAGCGTGCCCTTCTGCTCTTGCACGTCGGCCAGCAGCCTATCGAAGCGGATGGAGGCCGAGCTCACTCTCTGGTAGAGCTCGTCGGAAGCCACCAGCTTGCCGAGCGAGCCCTGTCCGGCCTGCACTGAGGTGATCAACTGGTCCAGGTGTCCGAGCGTGCTGTTTACGCGGTGGTAGGCGGTCTCATCGGTGAGGAGTAAACCGAGCGTGCCGCGGCCTCGGTTGATCCCCTCGACGATATCGCGAACATCTCCGGACAGCGCGTTCAGGTTTTCCGCCAGGTCGGCGCCGCGCTCGACGATCTGCTTCATAGCCTTTTCCTCGCGCCCAGGCAGCTCCTGGTTTTCGGTCAGGACCGCACCCGTAAATCCCCGGTGGATGCTGACATAGCGATTGCCGAGCAGGCCCTCGGTGATCAGGCTGGCGGTCGAGTCGGTGCGGATGTCGTTCTGGTAGCGCTTGGCGATGCGAAGCACCAGCTCGATGCTGCGATTTGGGTCGGGCGGCTGCCTGGGATCGACCGGCGTGACGCGGACCGCATCCACGTTGCCGACCTCCACGCCATCCAGACGCACGGGCGCACCGACGGTCAGCCCTTCGACCTCAGGGAGATAGGTCCGCAGGCGGTACTTCGGTCCAAGGAAGCCCGCCCCGGTAACATAGACAATTGCCACGGCAAGGATGAACATCCCGACAAGTACGAACAAACCGACGCGTAGCTCGGTCCAAGTCAATTGCTTGCGTTGCGGCATGGCCGACCCTCCTCAGTGACTTTGGATATCGTCTTGAGCCCCCGTTCACATCAGAAAGCGTTTCAGGTAGGGATCCTTCGATTCCAGAATAGCGCGCTGGTCACCCTCAAAATACACACCGGCGTCGCGCAGCACCAGAAAAGTCGTAGCGGGAGCGGCGCCGGCCGCCTCACCCGCCTCTCGCGGTCGCCTTTGGCCATCGCGGTTGACCGGGACGACGCCGTTTGCGGCCGGATCGAAGCGATAATTTGCCAGCCCGAAGGCGTCTTGGAGGCGGTGCGTGGCCAGCAGCGACGTCACCCCTTGCGCGTCGCGCAGCCGCAGAACCAGCGTAATGATGGTCTGCGATGTGACGGGGTCCAGACCCGCCGTGGGCGAATCGTAGAGCACAATCGGCGGGCGGCTGACCAGCGCCCGGGCGATGGAGACGCGGCGGCGCATCCCGCCGGACAACTCGGCGGGCAGCTTCTCGATGGCATCCTCCATTTCGACGAAGCGGAGGGCTTCGTGCACGCGCTCATCGGTCTCCTGGTCTTCTACGCGGTCTTCGCGCAGGCGATAAGCGACGTTTTCGGCGACCGTGAGCGAATCAAACAGCGCGCCCTCCTGAAAGACAAACCCGACCTGGCGGCGAAAATCGAGCAGCTCGGTCTCGTCGAGCGCAGTGATGTCCCGGCCAAGCACCCGGATGCGCCCGGCGTCGGGTCGGAGCAGGCCGGCGGCAAGCTTGAGGCAGAGTGTCTTGCCACTGCCGGTCTCGCCGACTAGCACTTTGGTCTCTCGCGGCGCAACCTCGAAGGAAATGCCCCGCAAGACATCTCCAGCGTCGAAGCCGATGTGTACGTCGTCAAAAGCGATGAGCGGCTCGGTGCGGATGCCAGTGCTCATCTTGAGGCGGGCGCGGCTTCAAGAATCGCGGGGCGGAATCGCGTCCCGAAGCTGCGGCCCCGGCACTTCGGCGCCGGCGCATCGGGAGGGAAGGCGCGCTCCATGTTGGGATTATAGATGCAAATGCAATCGCCGCGGCGGTCGATGCGCGAAATTCACGATGTCGGGCGGCACTCTTCTGCCCGGGCCAGTGGGACGCAACCGCTGGCGCGGGATGTTCCTGCAACTCAGACGTGATGGCCGGAAAGGTACAGCATGACCTTCGCGAGGAAGAAGTTGGCCACCAGGATGAAGACCGAGGAGACCACCACAGCCCGGGTGGTGGCGCGGCCGACGCCCTGCGTGCCACCGCGCACGGTCAAGCCTTGATAGCAGCCTACAGTGGAGAGTATGAAGCCGAACACCAGCGGCTTGGTGAGGCCCTGCATCAGGTCCGAGAACTCCAGGGCATGGATGGCGCGAGTCCAGTATTGCACCGGATTCAGGCGCAACTCGAAGCTGGCGACCACGTACCCGCCGACCAGCCCGACGAAGTCAGCCATCGCGGTGAGCAGGGGCAGCATCAGCACCGTGGCCACCATGCGGGGCGTGACCAGCTTGCGCGTGGGGTCGGTGCCCATGGCGCGCATGGCATCCACCTGCTCGGTGACCAGCATCGAGCCCAGTTCCGAGGCCATACCCGAGGCGTTCCGGCCGGCCACCAGCAGCCCGGTGATCGTCGGCCCCAACTCGCGCACCAGCGCAATTGCCACCGCGTCGCCGGTCAGCGCGGTCTGGCCGAAGCGCTCGAACTGCGACGCGGTCTGCAGCACCATCACCGCGCCGATAAAAAAGCCGGTCAGCAGGACGATGGGCAGCGAGCCCACGCCGATCAAATCCATCTGCTCAAACGTATCGGCCAAGTAATGTGGCGGCGTAAAAAGATTTGAGATCGAGCGCGCCGATAGCAGTACGTAGTTCTGCAGGGCCAGGACGCGCCCCTTGAGCGTCTCCAGCACCAGCTCGGAGGCCGAAGGCTCGGCCTCCGCTAGGAGTTTTGGATCGGTTGCCGGCATCGTATAACCGGAAGCCTTCGTCGAGAGTTGCTTCCCGGGCAGCGCAAGCCTAGCGTTCGCCCCGCGGAAGGTCAAGCGTTGTCGCACCGGCAGGGCACGCTTCGGCTTTACCGCCCGGGGCGCCTCCGGTAGAATGCGAGGCTTTGCGCTTTCGCCGCGCACCCGAGTGAATGATGCTGCGCTTCGTGACTTCCGGTGAATCGCACGGGCAGGCGCTGGTGGCCTGGATCTCCGGGCTCCCGGCGGATCTGCCAGTGGACTTGGAGTTTGTCAACCGAGAACTGCACCGGCGGCAGCTCGGCTACGGCCGCGGCGGCCGGCAAAAAATCGAAAAAGACCGCGTCGAAGCATTATCGGGGATCCGGCACGGCCACACCATCGGCGCACCCATCGCGATGCGGCTCGAGAACCGCGACTGGCCAAACTGGGAAAAAGCTCTGCCGGTCGAAGACGTGGACGGCGCCGAAGAAGCGCAGCGCCCGTTGACGGCTCCCCGGCCGGGCCACGCCGACTTGGCGGGCGCGCTCAAGTTCAATTTCCACGACGCACGCTACGTGCTTGAGCGGGCGTCGGCCCGCGAAACAGCAGCGCGCGTGGCCGCAGGGGCGATCGCCAAGCTTCTGCTGCGCGAGTTCGGCACCGATGTCCTGAGCCACGTCATCGGCGTCGGCAAGGTGCGCCTGGACCGCGCCGCGACCTGGGCCGAAATCCAGGCCGTCTGCGCCAATCTGGAATCGCCGTTGCGCTGTGTGGACACCGCGACCGAACAGCAGATGAAATCGGAGGTGGACCAGATGCTGCGCGCCGGCGATTCGGTCGGCGGCATCTTCGAGGTGGTGGCGCACAACATTGCGCCGGGCTTGGGCAGCCACTCGCAATGGGACGAAAAACTCGATGGGCGCCTGGCCCGGGCGGTGATGTCCATACAGGCGGTGAAGGGCGTGGAGATCGGCACGGGCGTCACGAGCGCCGCTTCCTATGGCTCCGAGGTGCAGGACGAAATCCGCTACGATGCCACTCGAAAGCGCTTCCAGCGCTCGACCAACCGCGCGGGAGGGCTGGAGGGCGGCATCACCAACGGCGAGGACGTGGTCGTGCGCGGCTACTTGAAGCCCATCTCGACGCTGCGGCGGCCACTCGAGACCGCCGACCTGAAGACCAAGCAGGCCGTCAAGGCGGCCTATGAACGTTCAGACATCTGCGTCGTCCCCGCGGCGGGCGTTGCGGGCGAGGCCATGGTCGCGTTGGTGCTCGCCGAAACATTCTTGCAGAAGTTCGGCGGCGATTCGCTGGCCGAAACGCGCCGGAACTTTGAGGGCTACCAGCGCCAGCTCGATAATTTTTGAAGGCTCGAAAAGTTAAGGGGGCGGACATACCGATCAGGACACAATCTCAACACGGAGAGCGCGGAGAACTCAGAGGTCACGGAGAAAGTACGCAGCACGAGTCACAAGTCACCGGGTTGACGGCGGCGGGATGATTCATCCGATCACGAAATTTGGGGCGACGGTGCTTGAAAAGCCGGCGGCACCGATCGAGAAATTCGACGAGGAGCTGAAGAAGCTCTGCGCCGACATGTTTGAGTCCATGTATGCGGCCCAGGGAGTGGGGCTGGCGGCGCCGCAGATCGGCGTCGGGCTGCGCCTGGTGGTCATTGATGTCACCCTGGGCAAGAACCCCGATGCCAAGCTCGTGCTGGCGAACCCGGAGATCATCCACGCCGAAGGAGAACAGCGGGAGGAGGAAGGATGTCTTTCGCTGCCGGGCTTCCGCGGCAGCGTCGTTCGGCCGCAGTATGTCACCGTGCGCGCCCAGGACGCCGCCGGCAAAAGCTACGAGATGCGGGGCGAGGGCTTGCTAGCGCGCGCATTTTGTCACGAAATTGACCACTTGAATGGAGTCCTCTTTCTCCAGCACTTGAGCATGCTGAAGCGCGACCTGATCAAGCGGAAGATCCGCAAGGCGCGCAAAGCCGGCGAGTGGTAGGAATACGCTACCCACGCCCACTGCCATGCGCATCGTGTTCTGCGGCACGCCCGACTTTGCCGTCCCCACGCTCGAGGGGCTTCTGGGCGAGACAGACTTCCCGGTGGAAGCCGTGCTCACCCAACCCGACCGACCACGAGGCCGCGGGCAGCAGGTAGCCAGCTCGCCGGTGAAGGACCGGGCTCTGGACGCAGGCGTCCACGTTTACCAGCCCGAGAAGATCAAATCGGATTCGGCCTACGAATTTTTCAAGCGGCTGCAGCCCGATGCAGTGGTGATCATTGCCTATGGGCAGATCATCCCGCCGCGGCTGATTGAGCTCCCCCGGCTGGGCTGGGTCAACCTGCACGCGTCGTTGCTGCCGGCCTATCGCGGAGCCGCGCCGGTGAACTGGGCCATTGTCAACGGCGAGATGTGCACGGGTCTGACGACCATGCAAATTGATGCCGGGCTGGACAGCGGCCCGATACTGCTGCAGCGCACTCTCAGCATCGGCGCCGACGAAACCGCGCCAGAGCTTGCGCGGCGCCTTGCCGAGGCCGGCGCGCCCCTGATGATCGAAACGCTGCGCAAACTCGACCGCGGAGAAATCGTCCCTGTGATCCAAGACCATACGCAGGCCACCCTCGCGCCGCGTCTAAGAAAGGAGGACGGGCGGATCAACTGGCGGCACACAGCGGCGCACATCTATAACCGCATTCGGGGGCTCGAGCCGTGGCCCGGAGCCTTCACCACATTTCGGGGTCGGCTGTGTCACGTCTGGGGCCGACCCGCCGCAGCCGTGGCACGAGCTGAAGCACCGGGAACGCTGTTCGCCTCAAGCGACGAGCTCCAGGTCGCTTGCGGCGAGGGCACCCGACTGCGGCTCGACGCCGTGCAACTCGAAGGACGTAAGCGCGTCGCGGCAGCAGATTTTGCCCATGGCGCACGATTGGTTTCCGGCGAAGAACTTGGCGCGTAATCTCCCTGGCAACCCGATGCGCGGTGGTTGTCTTCGGCCACCAACTACGGCTCGTAGAATCATCCCCTTCTGCGTCTCTTTGTCTGACGCCGCCCGCTTACTCATCAGGACGGCCTCGGCCCCGGCCCGCAACGCCCGCCGCATTCGGTTTTGCCTGTGCGCCGAGGCTCATCTGTGGTTTCATTCCCTGGTATGAGCGTGACGCGAGCGCGGCGAATCGCCTTTGAAGTCCTGCGGCGCGTGGAAACCGCAGGCGCCTATGCTGCTGACCTGCTGCACGCCCGTCTGGGGAAGCCGGGCGAGCCGGCCAAGCGCGAAGATGCCGCCCTGGCCACGGAAATAACGCTGGGCGTGCTGCGCTGGCAGCGGTTGCTCGATTTCTTTCTTGCGCGCCACCTGGACATTTCCCTAGTCCACCTCGACCTGGAGGTGCTTCTCGCGCTGCGCATGGGCCTCTACCAGATGCGCTTCCTGACACGGATCCCAACGCGTGCGGCAGTGAACGAATCGATCGAACTGGTCAAGTGGGCGCGGAAGAGTTCTGCAGCAGGGCTGGTCAATGCTGTGCTGCACCGTATGGCCGGGGAAGGATCTCTCGAGCCGCAGTTTCCCCTCGACCTGCCGCCGGCAGAGCGATTGGGGATTTCCAACTCGCACCCGACGTGGCTGGTGGCACGGTGGCTGGAGTTTTTCGGTGAGGCGCGCGCGGTCGCCCTGCTCGAATCGAACAATCGCCCGCCCCGGATCACCTGCGCGGTGCACGATCCGCGAGCGGAAGCGTCGCTGCGCCAGGCTGGGCTGACCGTCGAGCCAGGAAAACTGCTGCGCTCGGCGGTTGCCGTCCGCGGCCGGAACCCGGCGCAAACGAAAGCGTTTCGCCGCGGCTGGATTTCGATTCAGGACGAGGCCTCCCAACTCGTGGCGCTGCTGATGGACGTCAGGCCGGGCCAGTCCGTTCTCGACCTCTGCGCCGCCCCGGGTGGCAAGACAGCGCTTCTTGCGAAAGCCACGGGTCCGGGCGCACGAGTGGTGGCTGCCGACCTACACCGGCACCGCCTGCGGGCGATGAGAATGCACCTCGAGCGCGTTGGCGCGACGCATGTGCAGCGGGTGGCGCTCGATGCCACGGCAGCGCTACCTCTTGCGGCGCCGTTTGACCGCATTCTGGTGGATGTCCCCTGCTCGGGCACCGGCACACTCAGCCGGAACCCGGAAATTCGTTGGCGCTTGCGGCCTGACGACCTGGCTGACTTCCACCGCCGGCAGGTGAGCCTTCTAGCGAACGCACTCGGATTGCTTGCGAGGGGCGGCCGGCTGGTCTTTTCCACCTGCTCGCTCGAGCCGGAAGAAAACGAGCACGTGGTTGCCGAAGTTCTCGCGAGTCACCCCGACTTCTGCTGCGCGAACGGCGTGCCAGCCGTGGCGCCGCATCTCACCGAGGGTATCCGCTCTGAGGATTTGGTCGGCAGCGACGGCTTCTTACGCACGTTTCCGCCGGAACATCACACCGACGGATTCTTTGCCGCGATTATCCACCCGAAGTCGTGAAAAGAGCCGGGCGGGTCCTTCCCGCGGAACGGAACCCGCCCCGACAAAACCACGAGACGCAGGGCAAACGCGGGATTGAAGCAGCGGCGGGCCGCGTGTTAGTCTCGGGCCGAGGCGACTGATGAACCTCAAAGAACGGTTCGAGTGGTTGATGCGCATGGCGCTGTTGATTTTCATCCTAGCTGCCGCGTCGTTTTTGAGCGCCATCACAGCGATCCGTTTCGCCATCCACGGCCGCGAAGTGGAAATGCCCAACCTGGTGGGCAGGACCGCCGCCGACGCGCAGACGATGCTCTCTGCCCGGGGCCTGCGCATGAAGATTGCCGACCGTGTGTACAGCGACTTGCCGGCCGAACAAGTGGTGCGGCAGAGTCCGACGCCCGGCATGCGCATGAAGGTTTCCCAGCCGGTGCACGTGGTGCTCAGCCTAGGCCGACGAACCGTGACCATCCCTCAGCTCGAGAGCAAGAGCCTGCGTGGGGCGCGTATTGAGCTGTTGCGCCTGGGCCTCGAGGTCGGCGAGATCTCGAACATTTACCTCCCCGAATTCCAGTCCGATGCGGTGGTAGTGCAAGATCCCGGCCCGGGCACCGGCGCAACCAGCCCTCACGTCAATCTGCTGGTCTCCGCGGGGGCGCGCGAGCGGGCCTACATCATGCCGCACCTGGTGGGGTTGGACGCGGCGGAGGCACAGCGTCAGCTTACGGCGGCGGGTCTGCGCGCCGTAAAGACCGTCCCGGTGACTGCACCGGAATGGCCCCCCGGCACCGTTACGGACCAGGCGCCTGCGCACGGCGCTCGTGTAGCCGCGAGCGTCACAATTGAGTTGCGTGTGGCGCAATAAACTGCCCGCCACTCGGCAGCCGCGAATGTGCTAGAATCACGGGCGGAATCATGGCTGACTCGAACGTCGAGATAGCTCCCTCCATACTGGCCGCAAACTTCGCTTCCCTCGGAGAAGAAATTCGCGCCGTGCAGCAGGGTGGTGCGGCGATGCTGCACGTGGACGTCATGGACGGCCATTTCGTGCCCAACATCTCCATCGGCGTGCCGGTGGTGGCATCACTGCGCAAGGCAACCCAACTCACGCTTGATGCGCATCTGATGATCGAGAATCCCGAGCGATACGTCGAAGCCTTTGCCGAAGCCGGTGCGGACATGATCTCGGTGCACCAGGAAGCCACGCCTCACCTGGACCGCGTCCTAACGGCAATCCGTGAGCTGGGCCGCGAGGCGGGTGCGGTGATTAACCCCGCGACTCCGGTCGCCGCGCTCAGCGAGGTGCTCGGCAAGACGGACTACGTGCTGGTCATGTCAGTGAACCCGGGCTTCGGCGGGCAAGCCTTCCTCCCCGGGGCGCTTGAAAAGATTCGCCAACTCAAAGAGATGCGGGCAAGGTATAATTACTCCTTCCGGATTGAGGTGGACGGGGGGATCGGGCCGGAAAACGTGGTGCAGGCGGTCCGCGCCGGCGCCGAAATCCTAGTGGCTGGCACTTCCATCTTCCACACCCCTGACCCGGGCGCGGCAGTCGAAAAGATGCGGCACCTTGCCAGGGAAGCGTTGGTCCAAAAGGTCTGAGGGACTAAATCGGCGGGAAGGGTAGGTTCGGTGATAAAAAAACTCAAGATATTAGCCGTGCTGCTGGTGGCCAGCCTCACGTTGGCGGGTTGTTTTGGGAAGAAGAACATCAACAATGTACCCGTGGCCGGCACATCGGCCGAGCCCGACAAAGTGCTCTACGAGCGGGCGTTGGAAGATATCCGCAAGGGGCGGCATGGCGTCGGCCGGCTAACATTGCAAACACTGATCAACACTTATCCGGACAGCGAATATCTCGCTAAGGCCAAACTCGCCATTGCCGATTCCTATTTCAAGGAAGGTGGGACCGCCGGTCTGACCCAGGCAGTGGCCGAATACAAGGACTTCATCACCTTCTTCCCCTTCCTCGACGAGGCCGCCTATGCCCAGATGCAGGTGGGCATGACGCACTACCGCCGGATGGAGAAGCCTGACCGCGACCGCAGCGAAGGACGCCTGGCCGAGGAAGAGTTTCAGACCTTTCTGCAGAAGTACCCGAACCATGCGCTCGCGCCGCAGGCCGAACAGCGGCTGCGCAACGTACAAGAAGTGCTGGCCGAGGGCGACTTCCGGATTGCGCGCTTCTACTATGTCAAGGGATCCCAGCGGGCCGCCGCGGCGCGGCTACTGGAAATGACCAGCCGCTACCCGCTCTACAGCCAGGCGGACCAGGCGCTCTGGATGCTGGGCAATCTTTTTGAACGCTCGGAGAAGGGCGACATCGCGGCGCAATTCTACAGCCGGATCGTGCGCGAATACCCGCTCTCCGATCATGTGGACGACTCCAAGGCCAGGCTGGTGAAGCTCGGCGTGCCCGTGCCCCAACCTGAAGCCGACGCCCTGGCGCGCATGCAACACGAACGCGAGGTGGATCGCAAACGACCCGGGATGCTCCGGCGCCCATTGGGGATCTTGCACACCGGACCTGACGTCTCCATGGCGGCGCAATCCGGTAAGCCCAACCTCGCCCCGCCATCCGAAAGCTCCGCCGGAACCGACATCCTTGTCCAAGGCTCCAAGCCGACCGTGGGAAGCTCTACAGGCGGCAGTTCGGCGGGGGGGGGAAACACAGCCTACGTGGAGAGGGTGACGCCGGCACCTACGGTCGGCACGCCCGCCGCTGGCACAACACCGCCGACACCAGGCGCGGAGGCCCCGCCCAAGCCCGATTCCTCGTCACCTGACGTCAAACCAACCACCGATCCCTCCCAAGCGTCCGACAACAAGGACAAGAAACCGGATCAAGACAAGAAAGACGACGAGAAGAACAAGAAAGAGTCCAGCAGCAAGAAGAAGAAAGGCCTTCGCAAGATAATCCCCTGGTAACCTGCCTCCACCTGCTGTCCCATTCGGACACAAACGCCTTCCGTACGTGTTGACTCACCTTCGGTGAGGTGCTACCAATAGGAGGAGTGCACCGGAGGCATCTGGTGGCTACAATTTTGGTTGCCGACGACAACAGCAACATCCAGAAAATGGTAACCCTGGCGATGAAAGACCAGGGAATTGATGTCGTCGCCGTCGGCAACGGCGAAGCGGCGATCCGCAAGCTTCCCGACATGCTACCCGACGTTGTCCTTGCCGATATCTTCATGCCGGTGCGCAACGGCTATGAGGTCTGCGAGTACATCAAGCATGATGCGCGGTATGCCCACATCCCGGTAATCCTTCTGGTAGGCGCATTTGATCCCTTGGACGAGCGCGAGGCGGAACGCGTGGGCGCTGACGGCGTGCTCAAGAAACCCTTTGTGCCGCCCGAGCCGCTGATCCGCATGGTGAAGTCGGTGCTCGAGAAGCCGGCGACCGAGAGGCTCGTGCCAGTCACTGCAGCTGTTGCCCCGGCGACCGAAACAGCAGGTCGCACGCTGTCCGGGTCTCCCGGCGAGCCAGTGGCGCCGCCACCTGAAGTCCTTCGGGAAGATTTCGCGCCGCACACCGGGCGCGTCGACTTTGGCGAGAGCGAAAGACCGCTGGCTTTCAGCCAACTGCTCGAGGCCCCGGCCGCGGAGCCCGTACCCGCACCGGAAGTCGCCAGTCACCCCGATACCGGGCTTGGCGATATGCATTTCTGGCATAATCCTCCGCCCACAGATGAACCCCAATCAAACGTGGAAGGCCCTGCCTGGGGCGATGCCGGCGTGGCGCTGCCGCGTCGCGAAGATGCTGCCCTGCTGCGGCCCTTCGACTACGGCGCGGATGAGCCAGAGGAAACTGCCCCCAAGCAGCAGGTTCCTGCTACCCGCGTGGTCGAGCCGACAGCGGAAGAAGTTCACTCCTCCTTCCCCAGAGAGCACTCCGAAGGCCCGCCTCCGGAAATTGAACCGGATTACAGCGCGTCCGAGGAGCGGTTAACCCCGGCGATCCCCGGCGTAACCGCGACGCCTCCGCGCCGCAGCTTCGAGACACAGTACCCTTCGCCGGAAGCAAGCGAGCCGGCCGCCGCGGCAGGAATGCCGCACACCGACACCGTGCAGTCATTCGGTATTTCGCAACCCGTCAATCCCGAGCTGATCGAGGCGGTGGTGGCTCGGGTGCTGGAACGCTTGCAGCCACAGATCCTAGACATTGTTACCCGCGAGATTCTGAAGCCGGTGGTGGAATCTATGGTGCGCCGGGAGCTGGAGAAGAATTAAACCCGCTGCGAGCTTCCCGGGCCGCTGTTCGTCCTCCCTGCAACAAGAAAACAACTTGCCGCGCAGTTGGCCGCGCAATTGACGTCTTACGCACGCGGCCCGTATAGTAATCCGTTTACATCAGAGCGGAACCGCGATGCCGAGAGAGATCCCCAAAGCGTACGAGCCGCAGGAAATCGAGAGGCACTGGTCCGGGGCCTGGGTGGAGAAGGGCCTTTTCCGCGCTGAGGAAAGCCCGGATGGGCCGGTCTTCGCGATCGTGATTCCGCCGCCAAACGTCACCGGCTCAATCCACATCGGCCATATGCTGGAGCACACCCAGATTGACATCCTTGCGCGTTGGCATCGCATGCGCGGCTTCCGGACGCTCTGGCTGCCCGGAACCGACCATGCCGGCATTGCCACACAGGTGGTGGTCGAACGAGAACTCGCCAAACAAGGGATGTCCCGGCAGAACCTCGGGCGGGAGGAGTTCGAGCGGCGCGTCTGGGAGTGGAAGGCCCAGAGCGGCGGCACGATCAAGAAGCAGATGATCCGCCTGGGCGCTTCGTGCGACTGGTCTCGGGAGCGCTTTACGCTCGACCCGCCGCTCTACCGCGCCGTACTGGAGGCGTTCCTGCGGCTCTTCCACGAGGGTCTGATTTATCGTGGCCGCTACATGGTGAACTGGTGCCCGCGTTGCATGACCGCGCTAAGCGATCTCGAGACCGTGCACCAGGAACGCCAGGGGCAGCTCTGGTACATCCGCTACCCGGTCATCGGGTCCGCCGAGCACGTCGTGGTCGCGACCACGCGCCCGGAGACCATGCTCGGCGACACGGGCGTCGCCGTCCATCCCGAAGATGAGCGCTACAAGCATTTGGTCGGCAGGAAGATCCGACTCCCGCTAGTGAACCGCGAAATCCCGGTGGTGGCGGACGCTTTTGTGGACCGGGAATTCGGCACCGGCGCGGTGAAGGTCACGCCAGCCCACGACCCCAACGACTTTGAACTCGGCAAGCGGCACAACCTGCCCGAAGCGGACATCCTGACCGACGATGGGCACATGAGCGCCGCGGCGGGAAAATACGCGGGGCTGGATCGCTTCGAGGCGCGCAAGCGCGTGATCGCAGACCTCGAGGAAGGAGGCCTACTCGAGCAGGCCGTCAACCACACCTACTCCGTCGGCATTTGCGACCGCTGCAAGACTGTCGTCGAACCCCGTGTGTCAATCCAATGGTTTTGCAGGATGAAGCCGATGGCTGAACCTGCCATCCAAGTTGTCCGCGATGGGCTGATCCCCATTGTCCCGGAGAACCAGAAAAAGATTTATCTCGAATGGATGGCCAACATCCGGGATTGGTGCATCTCCCGGCAGCTCTGGTGGGGCCACCGCATCCCCGTCTGGCACTGTGTGGCGTGCAAGGCCATGACACCGGCGCTCGATTCACGGGTCGAAATCGTCAACGGGCGCGCCCAGGCCGCCAGCGTACCAGAACAGTGCGCCTCGTGCGGCAGCAAGAACATCGAGCAGGACCCAGACGTGCTCGACACGTGGTTCAGCTCAGCGCTGTGGCCGTTTTCAACACTGGGGTGGCCCGACGAGACCCGGGACCTGGGCAAATTCTATCCGACCAGCCTGCTGATCAGTGGGTACGACATCCTCTTCTTCTGGGACGCGCGCATGATCATGATGGGGCTGCACCTCATGCCGCGGCCAAAAATCGAAGAACGGATTCCCTTCCGGACGCTTTATCTGCACTCACTAGTGCGCGATCCGGAAGGGCTGAAGATGTCCAAAACACGTGGGAACGTCATCGATCCACTGGAAATCATAGAAAAACATGGGACCGACGCGCTGCGCTTCACCTTGGCGGTGATGGCCGCGCCGGGCACCGATATCGCGCTGAGCGAGGAGCGAATCCTCGGCTATCGCGCTTTCGCCAACAAGATCTGGAACGCGGCGCGCTTCCTATTTGTCAACCTCGACAAATTCGAGGCCGCCGGCGCGAAGCTCGAGGAACTGGCCGCGCCGGAGGCGCGCGTCGCGGCGCCCTACCGCAGCCGCGGCATGCTTGGCTCGGCTGACCGCTGGATTTTCTCGCGGGCTTCACGGGTTACGACGCAGATCAACGACGCGTTGGAACATTTCCGCTTCCATGAGGCGGCGCACGTCGTCTATCACTTCTTCTGGGGCGAGTTCTGCGACTGGTACATTGAGTGGGTAAAGCCGCAGCTCGCTTCGACGGACCGCGAGGCGGCCACTGCGGCCTGGCGCAACATATTCTCCATCTTCGAGGCTGCCCTGCGGCTGCTCCACCCCATTATGCCCTTCCTTACCGAAGAGCTCTGGCACCGGCTTCCGCAGCGTGCGGGCGCAAAGTCCATCGCGCTGGAGCGCTTCCCTGAGGTGCATCCCGACTGGGTCGATGAGGAAGCGGAGCACCAGATGGCGCTGCTGCAAGAGATCATCGTCGCGGCGCGCAACATTCGCGCTGACCTGCAGATCGACCAAAAGCGAGAGATTCCCATCGCCATTAGGATTGAAGACGCCTCCGTACGGGCACTCCTACAGGCCAACTTCGATGCGGTCCTGCGTCTCGCCAGGATTTCGACGCTTGTGTTCGCGCCTGGACCTTTCGACCCTGCGGCAGGTATCATTCGCTCGACGCCACATTCCGATCTATACCTCTCATTCCAAGACGCTGCCGAGACTATCGACCTAAGAGCCGAGCTTTCAAAGCTCCGTAAGGAAAAGGACCGCTTGGAGCGCGACCTGAAGTCCAAACACAGTCGCCTTGCTGACGAAATCTTCCGCAGTCGCGCGCCAGAGGAAATCGTACGCGAACTCGAGACGACACTTGCACAACGGCAGCTTGAGTATCAAAAATTGGTCAAACGGATGGAGCAAATAGAGAAGGCTGCGGGGAGTTCGGCCGCGCCCTAGTTTGCACGCCGTGGGGCACGGCATGCTGCCCCCTCCTACAAACTCGCATTTCCGCAAGCCGGGCCTCCCTGAACGCAAAGCCGGCATAGTCGGCCTTCATCCCATTATTGGCGGCGTCCTCGCGTGCTCCGGTCCCGCCGCCGATCTGAGCCTGCTTGTCGAATCGGCGGCTCGCGAGTAAGCTGGCAGACCGAACTCACAGCCATGGCCCTGCGCAGCATTCCCGGCACGACCGACCGGCGCATCGATACGCTGTTGGCGCTGCTCGCCGACAACGCCATGATCGTCATCAGCGGGGCCAAGATCGCACGCGAGATCGGCGTGACGCGCTCGACCGTGTGGCGCTGGACAGAAAAGCTGCGCTCTCTAGGCGTGAAGGTGAAGGGCCATCCCCGCACCGGCTACCAGATCGAACGCGTGCCGGACGTGCTCGCGCCCAACATGCTCCGCCGGCGGCTCTACAACAGCGTATTTTCCAAGCGCATCTACCACTTCTTCAAAGTGGACTCCACCAACACCGTGGCGCTGCGACTGGGGCACGAGGGTGAGCCGCACGGCGCCGTGATCCTTGCCGAGGAACAGACCGCCGGGCGCGGGCGCGTGGGTCGCTCGTGGCATTCGGAGAAGACCAGCGGCATCTATCTGACCGTCCTGCTGCGCCCGCCGATCGCGCCGGTGCAGGCGCCCCTGATTACACTGTTGGCCGGCCTGGCGGCCTACGACGCTGTGCTCGAGCAGACAGGCTTACGTCCAGATCTGCGTTGGCCGAACGACCTGCTGCTCCACGGCAAGAAATTCTGCGGCATCCTCACCGAGATGCATGCCGAGCCCGACCGCATCAACTTCGTGATCGTGGGCATCGGGCTGAACATCAACCATACGCACATGCCGGAGGAGCTGGAGCCGATCGCCACTTCGCTGCGGATGGCAACCGGCCGGGTGCACAGCCGGCTGGAGCTGCTGGTGAAGTTGCTGCGCTCGCTGGAGCGCTACTACAATCTATTCCTGGCTGAATCTTCCGCCCCGATCCTAGCGCGCTTTGCCGAGGTTTCCAGCTACGCCTGCGGCAAGCGAGTACGCATCTCGACGGCGACGGAAACCTACGTCGGCACGACCGCGGGCCTGGAGCCGAACGGCCTGTTGCGTGTGGAGCGCGACGACGGGCGCACGCAGGTGGTCATCTCGGGCGACGTAGCCGAGGCACCCTGATGCTGCTCACCATTGACGTCGGGAATACCAACACGGTGCTCGGCGTCTTCCGCGGCGCCGAACTGGTGGCGCACTGGCGGCTCACCACGGCCCGCGATCAGACCGTCGACGAATACGGCATGCTCGTGCGCAGCCTGTTCACCTCGGCGGGCCTCGACCCGGGCAGAATCGAGGGCGTCATCATCAGCTCGGTCGTGCCGCCGCTCAATTCCACCCTGGCGGAAATGTCCGAGCGCTACTGCGGCGGCACGGCATTGTTTGTCGAACCGGGCGTGAAGACCGGCATGCCGGTGCTCTACGAAAATCCCCAGGAGGTTGGCGCCGACCGCATCGTGAACTCCGTCGCCGCGTATGAAAAGTACGGAGGGCCCTGCATCGCCGTGGACTTCGGCACGGCCATCAACTTCGACGCCGTCTCCGCTCGCGGCGAATACCTCGGCGGCGTGCTCGCGCCCGGCATTGGGATATCTGCCGAGGCCCTGTTTTCACGGGCTGCCCGCTTGTGGCGCGTCGAAATCAAGGACCCCGGCAAGATCATCGGTACCAACACGGTGGCATCGATGCAGGCCGGGCTTTACTACGGCTACGTTGACCTCGTGGACGGCATCCTCGGCCGCATGAAAGAGGTACTGGGGCGCGAGACGAAAGTGATCGCGACCGGCGGACAGGCACCGCTGATTGCTCGCGCCTCGCGCCACATTGAGGCCGTGGACGAATTCCTCACCCTGGAGGGTCTGCGGATCATCTGGGAGCGCAACGTCGCGACGCGCGCCGGAAAAACCGCTCCGGCCGGTCGGTCTGCCGCGGCGGGCGGAACCCCGGCCGCCTCGCGGAAGTCCCGGCGCTGAGCCGGTGACCCCCATGGGCGCGCTCAATTATTTCAACTACTTTACGGAGATCGAGGAATACTTCTGGCGAAAGCGCGGCGCCCACCTGCTGGTTTCACCGCTCGATTGGGCCATTGTCGAAACCTGGCAGAAGGCCGGCATTCCGCTGCCTGCGGTGCTCAAAGGCATTGATAGAGCCTTTGAGAGCTACCAACGCTCGCGCCGCGGTGGCGGCGGCCGGCAGTTGAAAAGCCTGGCCTATTGCGTCGAGGCCGTGCTGGACGCCGCCGCGCAAGATCAGGAGGCCGCGGCCGGGTCGGGCCCACAGACGAAAACTGCTACGGCGAGCGAGACGTTTTCCCGGGACGAGCTTCGCGGCTTCCTTGAGCGCAACGCCAGGCGCCTTGAGCGCTCGGCGGAAAAGCTGCATGCAACTGGGCCAGAGCTTGCTGCGCGCCTCGTAGAGACCCGCAAGAAACTCGAAGAGCTGCTACCGCTGCTCGATTCGCCGGCACGGCTGGACCTGGAGGACCTGGAGCGCCGCCTGACCGTGCTTGAACAGAAGCTGACGGCGGCACTGACCGCGGGCGCGAGCGAAGCCTCGCTGCTGGAAATCCGGCGGGAGATGGACCGCCAGCTCGCTCCTTACCGGAGGAAGATGACCGCCGAGCAACTCGGCCAGCTCGAGCGCCAGTACACGCAGAAGCGACTGTTTGAGCAACACGATCTGCCCCGGCTGAGCTTATTCTACCTGACCTGAGGTAGGCCGGCGCCGCTTCCCTGAGCCATCTTGAACGTCAAGATCGAAAAACTCGTGTACGGTGGTGAGGGCCTGGGCCATCACGAGGGCCACACGGTCTTCGTGCCGTTTGTCCTGCCCGATGAAGTGGTCACAGTGCACCCTGTTGGCCGTAACAAGAAATTTGTCCGCGGCCGTGTTGCGCAGGTGCTGTCTCCCTCGCCCCAGCGTACGGCAGCGCCGTGCCCGCATTTCGCGATTTGCGGCGGCTGCCACTACCAACACATTCCCTATGAGGCCCAGCTCCACTACAAGACCGGGATCCTGCGCGAGACCCTTGGGCGCATCGGGCGCGTGAACTGGGACGGGCCCATCGCGACGCGCGCCTCGCCGCCGTTCGGCTACCGCAATCGCGCCCAATGGAAGCTTCGCCCGGCTGCGGCCGGAATCGGGGGCGCTGTCGGTTATCGCCAGGCAGGCTCTTCGGCGCTCTGCCCGGTCGACGAGTGTCCCATCCTCTCGCCACGGCTCGCCACAACGCTCGCAGCGCTGCGGAACATCGTGGCGCAGGGCAAAGCACCAGCAACGTTGCGTGAAGTGGAAGCCTTCGCCGATTCGGCGGACACCAATCTGCTCATCAACGCGGGTTTCGAGCGCTTCGACGCTTCGCCTGCGGCGCTCGCGGAGATACTCCGCGAGGCCCTGCCCGGCGTGGAAACAATCCTGCTGCACGAAACCAGTCACGATCGCTTCGAGCTGTTCGGACCAGGGTTCATTCACTACGAGGCCGACGGAAGCCGCTACCGCGTCGGCCATCTCTCGTTCTTCCAGGTGAACCGCTTCCTGGTGGAAGAGCTGGTTCGTGCCGTCACTGGAGAAGAAACGGCCCGCCTGGCGCTCGATCTTTTCGCCGGAGTTGGATTGTTCACTATCTCGCTGGCAAAGCGTTTCGAGCGCGTGTTGGGCGTCGAGTCAAACCTCGCCGCCGCGCGCGACCTACAAGCCAACATCGAGCACGCCCGGGCCAACGCGCAGCAGGTCAACCTCTCGGCCGAATCGTTGCTCGCCGAATGGAAAGAGACGCCCGACATGGTGGTGCTTGACCCTCCGCGCGCCGGCGTTCCGCCGGAGGCGCTGGTTCGGCTGAGCGAACTTGCTCCTGCGCGCATCACTTATCTTTCCTGCGACCCAGCGACGCTGGCGCGGGATCTGGCGGCCTTGACGGGCGCTGCGGGCCGCTACGCAATCAAAGAGATCCTTCTTTTCGACGTCTTCCCGCAGACCTATCATATCGAGACGCTCGTGCGGTTGAGCCTTCGCTCATGAAGCTGCCTGCGCTGTGGATCGTCGCAGCCTTCGCTGCGGGCATCGCGCTCGCGGGGCTACAGCCAGCGATGCCGCTCCTTCAACCGAAGGTGTGGCTCGCCTTTGCAGGCGCCGCCTTGCTCGCCGGCTTCGGCCTGCTGCTGCGCTCGAGAAGCAGCTCCGCTTGGGTGCTGGCAATCATAGCGTGGACGTTCCTCGGCGCAGCCGCAGCTCGCCTCGAGCCGCGGCCCATGCCGGCGAATCACGTCATCATTATGGTCGCACAGCATCGGGTGGACACCAGCGAAGCGTTGCGTTGGCGCGGGCGGCTGCGCCAGGACCCGGTCCGCCTGCCCTGGGGCCGGCGTTATGAGCTGGACCTCGAGGAGGTCGAAGTCGCCGGCGAGGGCATTCCGGTGGCCGGCGGCCTGCGCGTCAGCTATTTCCGTAGCCCCGAGGCACCCGAGGCACTTCCGGTGCTGCGCGCTGGCGACCGCGTCGAAGCGCTGGTGCGCGCGCGCGTGCCGCACAATTTCGGCAACCCCGGTGCTTTCGATGCCCGGGGCTTTCTGGTACGAGAAAACATCCATCTGACCGGCTCGCTGCGCAGCGCCGAACTGCTCCACAAGCTCGACGAGCCGCCGCCAGCGCTGGCGCATCGGATGGCGCGCGCCCGCGGTCGGCTGCTCGAGCGGCTGGACGCACTGTTCGCCGCGGCACCCGGCCGGGCCGCAGTCCTCCGCGCCATGTTGCTGGGCGATCGCAGCTTCATTGACCACGAGCGCGCCGAAGCATTCCAGAAGAGCGCCGCCTACCACGTGCTGGTCATCGCTGGCCTGCACGTCGCCGCGCTGGCCGGCTTCGCGCTGTGGGCCGGGCGGCGATTGCGGTTCTCTCCCCTCGCCAGCACGGTACTCACCCTGGCGGTCCTGGCGGGATATGTCGCCATCGTGGAAGATCGCCCGCCGATTCTGCGGGCCGCACTGATGGGCGCAATTTATCTTTGCGCACGGCTGCTGGTTCGCAGAGTCGAGCTGCTCAATACAGCCGCCGCTGCTGCGCTCCTGATCCTTGTGTCGCGGCCCTCGGCGCTTGCCGATCCCAGCTTCCAGCTCTCATTCCTCGCCGTTGGCACCATCGGCGCGTTGGCCGTTCCGTGGATCGATCGCTCGAGCGAGCCCTACCGGCGCGCGCTCGACCATCTGAGCGACTCGACCCGGGATGGCGCTCATGCTCCGCGTGCCGCCCAATTCCGTCTGGATGCTCGCGCCGCGGCCGGCTGGCTGGGGCGACGGCTGCCCGGCCGGCTAGCCGCACGCGCTGCGCCGCTCGTGACTGTCCCGTGCGCAGGCGCGTTTCGGCTGTGGGAGATTTTCGTGCTCTCCTTCGTCCTTCAAATTGGCATGCTCCCGCTTCTCGCGCTCTACTTCCACCGCGTAAGCCTAGCAGGACCGCTCGCCAACATCCCTGCTGTTCTGTTGACCGGGGTCATTGTGCCGATCGGGTTTTTGACGCTCGGCGCGAGTATGGTGTGGCAGGCGCTGGCCGGCGCCCTTGCGGAGGTGCTCGGAGCGCTGGTGGCCGCGCTGGTCGCCTCGGTCGAGTGGTTCACGCGTTGGGCGTGGGCATCCTACCGCATCCCCGGGCCGCCGGCCCTGCTTCTGGCCGCATTTTTTGCAGCGATGGTCCTGATGGCTTTGGCTCTGCGCTCTGCGCGCGGACGGTGGTTGCTGCCAGCTGGAGTCTTGCTCGCCACATTTTCTACGGCGATTGCCATCTACCCATTCGCGCCGAATCTCGAGCGCGGCCGGCTCGAGGTCACCGTACTCGATGTGGGCCAGGGCGATTCGCTGTTTGTGGCGTTTCCCGGCGGTCGCACCATGCTGATTGACGCCGGTGGAGCATTGGGAGTACCCCGCAGCAGCGGCGCGCGCACGGGAGTTGATGTCGGCGAGCAGGTTGTCTCGCAGTACCTGTGGTATCGCGGGTTGAAGCAACTCGACGTGGTCGCGCTCACCCACGCCCACCAGGACCACCTCGGCGGACTGGGCGCGGTGATCGAGAATTTCCGCGTGCGTGAGCTCTGGGTGGGCCGCGATGTGGCCAGCCCCGCGTTTCAGGCGCTTTTAGAACACGCCCGAGCTCGCGGCGTGTGCGTCGTGCATCGTCTCCGGGGCACAACGTTCACCTGGGAAGGGGTCGCCGGGCGGGTCCTCTGGCCAGATACCTCCGACGAAGTGCCCTCGGCAAAGAATAATGACTCGATGGTGTTGCGTCTGGAGCATGGCAGCCTAGCGCTTCTGCTGCCCGGCGACATTGAAGGGCCGGTGGAGCGCGAGCTGCTGGCAGACGGCGACCCGCTGGCGGCCGATTTCCTGAAGGTGGCGCACCACGGCAGCAAGACTTCGACCAGTGCGAAGTGGCTGGCACAGGTGGCGCCACGCACCGCGGCGATCTCAGTGGGCGAGAACAACACCTTCGGCCACCCAAACTCAGATGTGCTCGAGCGACTGCGTGCCGCTGGCGTGCGTGTACTCCGTACTGACCGCGACGGGGCGATCACAGCGCTGAGTGATGCCCAGGCGCTGCGCATCCGCTGCTTCGCGCAGTCAGAATGTGCGGAGGTAGAAAAGTTTCCTTAATTGCCTGAGGGCTTATCGGAAGGCGCCTCACCGAGCTCCTGGCCTCTTTCACCGCCCCGGTAGTCAGCGATGATCCTGCGTGCGTCGTCGGCCTGTGAGGCAAGCACGAGGATCTCCACGCCGTGCGTGCCCTTGGGCGGCTCGCGGAGAGGAAAGGGATCGGTGGAGGTGGGAGCAGGCGAATCGATGCCCGCGCTCTCGAGCAGCCCGCGGATCACGATCGCTTCCGTCCAGGTAGCCGCATGGTGTACGACGACAACCGGCTCGCGTGTGGGCTCTTCGTTCACTTGCTGCTTTTTGGTGCAACTGCTATAATCGCCCCAATGGACTCATGAGCGAGGATGGCAAACGCGCGCCAACCAAAGAAGAGATTGACGAGGAATCAAGACGCGTCCGCCGCCTCCGCATTGTCGTCACCCTGGCTCTAAGTATCATCGCTCAGGGCGAGATTCCCCTCGAGGAAGCTCACGATCTGGTCGCCGCCACGCGCCGCGTCGCACTCCAATTGTTCCCTGGGAAGGGAGAAGTTTATGACCTGCTCTACCGGCCAAAATTCCGGCGACTGATCAACGAAGTGTATCGCCTGCATTAGTTCAACCGCGCCAGCGCATCCGCAGCCAGAGCAAGGCCACTCCAGCCAGGAATCCGAGGGCCGCCTGGTATTCGCGGTTGCGGCGATAAACCGCCCAGGAAAACCGCTGGCCGCCGGCAGCGCCGCCCGCTGCCAGTAGCGGCCAGAACAACGGCACGCGAGCGGCGTAGCAATCGAACGCCGCTCCGTAGAGCGAGCGCAGCTCCTGCTCCTCGCGGTGAATCACCGCCGGATAGAAAAGGGCGAAATACGCGGTTAGGATGGCGGCCGCGACCCATGAGCGGCACGCCACCAAGAATCCCGCGGCCGCCAGCGCACTGCCGAGATAGAGCGGATTGCGGGTATAAGCATACGGGCCCGATGTTGCGAGCTGCTCATGCTTGTGCAGATAGCCCGCGGCTGCGCCCCGCAATAGCAGGCCCGCTCCGGCAATCCCAGCGCCGATAACGAGCCATCTCGGCGCTGGCTGCGCCAGCCAGAGACACACAAGCGCAAGCAGACGGCCCACCAACGCGCGCCTTCGGGTCAGGAACTCCCCCGCCGCGCCCATCAAGTTTTCCCCAGTCGTTTGTCCACCGCCGCCAGTACCTGCTCGACGGTGATCGAGAGCATTGCCGCGGTGTAGTGGTTGCCGCGCTTGTAGGTGGTTTCTTCCGGGGGCACGTTGCACACGACAATGTCCGTGGCGCAGTATGGGCCGGTTTGCCGCGAGTCGGTCGGGCCGTAAAGCCCGACGACCGGTGTACCCAGGGCCACGGCCAGGTGCAGCGGGCCGGTGTCCCCTGCGACGACAATCCTGGCGCGGCGTAACATTGCCATGAGTTGTGCCAGGTCGCGGGAAAAAAGCAAGGGTTCCGCCGGAGCCGCCGCCCGGCAAACAGCCTGGGCGAGTTCGCTCTCGCCGGGGCCATAGTTCACGATCCCGCGCCAGCCGCGGCGCGCCAGGTCGCGGAAGAGTTCGCCAAATCGCTCGGGCGGCCAGCACTTCGATCGCCAGCCGCCGCCTGGGCTGATAACGAAGAACTCTCGCAGGGCGCTCGCCGTCAGCCAGGTGGCGACGGCGGTTTCGGCCCCAGCAGGAGTTCGCAGCGGGAAGCGGTGGCCGCCGGTCGTTCGGGCGCCTGCGCGCTCGGCCAGAGCGAGGTTCTGCTCCACCCTGTGCCCTGCAAAATGCGTGACGCGCTGGTCGTAGAAGAGCGCTGCGCCTCCTTCGCGGGCTAACTGCCAGGCCAAGCCCACTCGCCTGCTGGCCCCGGAAAGAAAGGTGAGAATCGCGGACTTGTAGAGTCCCTGGAAATCGACGGCGCAGGTGTAATGGGTCGCGCGCAGCCGCCCGACGCAGGAGCCCAGCGCGTTCCAAGAGCCGCGGTCTAAGGCAACCACCTCGCTGAGGTCGGGGTTGCCCTCGAGCAGAGCCGCCCACTTGCGCTCGACCAACCAATCGATGCGCGCCCCGGGAAATGAATCCCGCAGGGCCGCGACGGCGGGCAGAGTATGCATAATGTCGCCGAGCGAGCCGAGCTTCACCAACAGGAACCGCTCGTCAGCCATAGAACGATCTGCTTAGTCGAGCCAGAAGCTCTCGGGTGGAGTGTCGCTTGGGGTCGCCGACAATGGCGATGCGAATCCCGAGCTCAGCGGCGAGCTTCCGCTCGGGTACCGTCTCAGCCGTATAGTCCGTGCCCTTGGCGTGGACATCGGGACGGATGGCAGTGAGCAGCGCCTCGACATTGGGTTCGTCGAAAATCACCACGTAGTCCACCGCCGCCAGCGCCGCCACCAACTCAGCACGAGCCTGCGCCGGCAGGATCGGGCGGCCATCGCCCTTGAGGACCCGTTCGCTCGCATCCGAATTCACTCCGACGACGAGCAAGTCGCCTTCACGGCGCGCGCCTTCCAGGTAGCGGATGTGGCCTACATGGAGCAAGTCAAAGCAGCCGTTGGCCAGCACGATTCGCCTGCGGCGTCGCCGCTGGCCTGCCAGCTGTTCGAGCAAGGCATTGCGCGAAAGGATTTTCTCGCGAGTGTCCATCACCGGCTCATCGGGCTCGGTCGGCAGGCACGGTGGTGGCGTCGCTGCGGATGGCGGCGAGTAGCTCGCCGCGGGTGACGCTGGCTGTGCCGCGCTTCATCACCACGATCCCGCCGGCATAGTTAGCCAGGTGAGCGGCCTCGACAAACGTCGCGCCGGCAGCCAGGGCGAGCGTGAACACGGCGATCACCGTGTCGCCTGCGCCGGTGACGTCGGCCGCCTGGTCGGTGCCGTAGACGGGGATGGCGACCGGCTTGCGTCCGCGCTCAAATACGACCATGCCGTCCTTGCCGCGGGTTACCACCAGCGTCTGGAGCTTCATCTTCCGCAGCGTCTGCCCCGCCAGCCGCTCGAGCGCCCCGCGGTCGTTGCCGATGCGTGTGTGGTGCAACGCTTCAAGCTCCGGCTCGTTCGGCGTGGCCGCCGTGATCCCTGCGCCGCCGAAGTCGAGCAGCGAATAGCGCGAATCGAGCGTGACCAGTTTTTCGGGCGAGGGCCGCCCTAGAACCTTGCGCAGCATTGCGGAAGTCGCCACCCCGCAACCATAGTCGGAAACCAGCAGCGCGCGGGCTCGCCGGAACCGCTCGCGGGCCTTGCGGGCGATCGCTGCGCTCACACTCGCTGCCAGCTCGCCTGACGGCTCGCGGTCCACGCGCAGCACTTGCTGGCGCACGGTGTGCGTCCAGCCGGCCAGGTAACGCGTCTTGGTCGGCGTGGCCCACTTGCGAACACACAGGATGGCCGAGGTGTCCACGCCCTTGCGGCGGAAATAGTCAAGTAGGGCGCGGCCCGCAGCGTCATCGCCCACCGCACTCACTGGCAGGACGCGAGCGCCCAGGTCGGCGAGATTGTTCGCGGCGTTCGCGCCGCCGCCCGGAAGCAGTTGCGTCTCGCGGTGACGCAGGATCAGCACCGGGGCTTCGCGGGAGACCCGCGAAATCTCGCCAAAAACAAACTCGTCGGCGACAAAATCCCCCAGCAGAACGATTGTCTGCCTGGGAAAAGCCTCGATCAGGTCCACCAGGCGGCTCAGGTCCGCACTCATGGCAGGTCCTCGAGGATCAGATCCACTGCGACGTCCAGGTTTTCTGCCACGCCGAACGGCTGCGTCGGCCACTCGTTGCGGTGGAGCTCGTATTCGCCGCGACCATAGCCGGTCAGGACCAGGATTCCCCGGCTGCCGGCGCGCTGGGCCATCTCCAGGTCGCGACAGCTATCGCCCACCACGTACGAGCTGGTGAGCTCGAGCGCGTGTTCGCGCGCAGCGCGTTCGAGCATCCCCGCAAGCGGCTTGCGGCAGTCGCAGGCGTCCTCGGACTTGTGCGGGCAAAAGTAGATAGCGTCCAAGTGCGCGCCGGCGGCGGCAAGTTCCGCGGTCATTTTCTCGTGCACAAGGTGCACCAGCAACTCCGGAAAGATGCCGCGGGCCACGCCGGACTGATTGGTCACCACGATAACCGGCACACCCGCCTCGTTCAGCCGCCGGATCGCCGGCGCGGCGAAGGGAAACATCTGGAAGCGGCTGAGGTGGTTCAGGAAGCCCATCTCCTCGCAGAGCGTGCCGTCGCGATCCAGGAAAACGGCGCGCCGGCGGGCGCCCGTGTCAGACACTGCGGGCGCTCCTGGCCATCCACCCTCGCGCCGCTGCATAGACCGCGTCAACCTCAATGCGGGTCATGCAACGATGGTCCACCGGACAGTCCCGCAGAAAACACGGGCTGCAGGACACAGGCTGGCGCACCAATGTAAACCGCGGCGTCACCGGGGCCGTGCCGACGGGGTCCGTGGGACCAAAGATTCCCACCACCGGCAATCCCACCGCTGCGGCCACGTGCATCGCTCCCGAGTCATTGCCGATAAAAAGCTGGCAGCAGCCGAGTAGAGCCGGCAGATCGCCGACCGAAGTATCTCCCACGAGCATCACGGGGCGGTGGCGCATCGCGGCGGAAATTTTTTCAGCGACCACGCGTTCGGAAGCCGTACCGAAAAGTATCACATCGGCGTCGAACCGAGCAATCAAGCGGCCAGCGAGTGCCGCAAAGCGCTCGGCCGGCCAGCATTTCGCCGAGCCGTATGCTGCGCCGGGCGCAAGCGCGACGCGAAAAGCGCCTGCTCTCGCGCCTGCCTGACGGAGCATTTCCTCCGCCCGCGCGCGCGCATCCGAAACCACTCTGATTTCGATGAACTCCACCGCCGGCAGGCGCTCGATCCATCCGGCCCGGCGAAGCAGCTCGAGATAATAATAAGCCTCGTGCGTCGGCACTTCGCCCGGCCGGGGGACATCTACCGCACGAGTGAGAAGAAAACCGCGGGCGTCGCAGTCATATCCGATGCGGACGGGAATGCGCGCTCGCGACGCGATCCACGCTGCTTCAAAAGCATTCTGCAAGAGCAGGGCCACATCAAAACGCTCGCGACGCAGCTCCGAGGCCATCCGTTCCCGGCCCCACACCCCCCGATGGCGGCCGGTATGCTCGAAAATGAACAGGCGATCGGCATAGCCCTGGCCGCGGTAGAGCTCGGCCACCGGTGGCCGGGCCAGAATAGCCATGTCAGCGCGAGGCCAACGGCCTCGAATCGCCTGGAGAGCAGGGATGGACATCACCGCGTCGCCCACCCAGTTTGTTGCGCGCACCAGGATTTTCATCGCCGCGCCACATCCCGCTTGCGCAAGGCCATATCACTGACTGCCTGCCAGAAATTCTCGGCCTCAGAGACTTCCACCGCAATACGGCAGAAAAAAATGGGCAGGAGCCGAAAATCGGAGGCATCAAGGTTAAAGACATCCTTCTCGGTGCAGAGCAGCGCCTCGGCGGCGGCGGTTTGCGCTCGGCGTTCAATTTCCAGCGCATCGCGATCAGAATAGCGATGGTGGTCACGGTAGATAGCGCTGCCGGAGATCTGCATTCCCCAACGCCGCAGGTCTTCGGCAAAGGCCGCGGGATTGCCAATCCCACAAAAAACGAAAAACTTTTTCCTGCGCCATTCGACCGGCTGCGCCAAAGCGCCATCTCGATGTAAAGGAAAGACGCCCTCGAAGCGCGTCTGCGCGTAAAAAACAGGCGCTGTGGTGTGGCGTTGAACTACGGCCTCGACCGCAGGGGCATGTTCAGTTCGGCTGATGACCACCAGATCAGCCCGCGACAGCGCTGATTTCGGCTCCCGCAGCCGGCCGGCGGGAAGCAGGTGGCCGCCACCGAAGGGATCCATCGCGTCGAGTAGAACGATGTCCACATCGCGGGCCAGCTGCAAGTGCTGGAAGCCGTCGTCGAGCACGAACCATTCTACGCCGTGCCGCTCAAGGACCTGCCCGCTAGCGTAGCGGTCGGCGCCAACTCCCAATTGCGCCTTCTTGCCCAGGCGGGCGCGCAGCAGCGCGACTTCATCACTTTGCACGACGCCGTGTTCTCCCGACTGGCGCGTCCCGCGGTAGCCGCGAGTCAGGATGCCCACGCGCTTGCCACCAGCATGCAGGTGCTCGGCGATCCAGATCACCATCGGCGTCTTGCCCGTGCCGCCGACGGTCAGGTTGCCGACGCTGATCACAACGCCATTCAGATGCCGCTGCTTGAAAATGCCGCGGCGATAGCCCCACGCCCGCAGCCAAGCCATTGCGTAAAAAAGCAACGATGCCGGCCACAGCAGCATGCGCAGGAGCGTCATGGGTCACTTCCCGTGCCATCAAGCACGGCGGCGACGTGTTCGAGCGTGCGCTCGGCGGCGCCGCGGTTGAGCTCGACCAATTCGCGGGCGGCGCGGCCCATCTGCTCGCGGCGGACCCCGTCCTGGATGAGCTCGATCCAAGCGACGCCTAGGTCCTCTGGACTGTTCACTTGAATGCCCGCGCCGGCCTTGAGGAACATTGCCGTCGATTCGCGAAAATTTTCCATCGAGGGCCCGAACAGCGGGGACTTTCCGAAGGCGGCCGGTTCCAGAATATTGTGACCCCCTGCAGGCACCAACGAGCCGCCGACAAAAACAGAGTCGGCCAGACGATAGACGCCTGGGAGCTCACCTACGCTATCAAGCAGCAGGACGCTCGCGGCTTCATCGAGAGCGGCGCCGGAGGCTTCCTCCAGCCGCAGCCCGCTGCGACGCACAACCTTTCGGTGCGACTCCTCGATCAGGCGCGCCGCGGCGTCGAACCGCTCGGGTTTGCGCGGCGCCAGCACCAGCAGTGCCTGCGGCCATTGGCCCTGCACGATGCCGAAAGCAATCAGCACGAGCGACTCTTCGCCCGCGCTCACGCTGCCCGCCACAATCACCGGGCGGCGCGGGCGCCGCGCGAGCTCGCCCTCGAGCCAGGTAACCACCGGCGAGGGCGTGGGCAGCGCTAAGTCATATTTCAGATTGCCGGTGACGAAGACGCGTTCGGCAGGCGCGCCGATCGCCCGAACTCGCCGGGCGTCTTCTTGGCTCTGCATCAAAAAGCGGTCCACGTGGGCGAGGACCGGGCGCATGAAGTTGCGCCAGAAATGGTATCTACCGAACGAGCGGTCGGAAATCCGGCCGTTGACCACGACCACCCGCGCCCCGGCGAGCCGCGCCTCTCGAAGGAAGCGCGGCCAAAACTCCGTCTCGGCGATGACAACCAGTGCCGGCTGGATGGCGCGCAGCGCTCGACGGCACGCGAAGGCGAAGTCCAAAGGAAAGTAAAATGCTCCGTCACAATCGAGCTGCTTTGCGGCGAGCGCCTGGCCGGTGACAGTTGTCGTGCTGACAAGGATCCGCCGTCCGAGAAAGCGCTGGCGCAGCTTGGGGAGTAGAGGTCCGATGGCCAGAACCTCCCCGACCGAGACGGCGTGGACCCAAATAGCACCGGGCGCCGCTTGACAGAGGTTGCTCGGGAGATTCCCCAAGCGTTCACGCAGATAACGGCGAGGATTCTGCGAGCGCCCGCGAGACACCAGGTAGTAGATCGCCAGAAATGGCAGGGCCGCGGCGAGCAGGCCACTCGCCAGAAAGGATTGAACCCTGTCACGCAGCGAGAGCTCCGGCAACGTAACTGGCGCGTGCGGTGTCATCCCCGTGCGCTCTAGACGTTAACACGGCCGCCCGAAAATTTGACAGATGGCACCCATTTCTCACTGCTGAACTTGCTGTTCTTAGGCGGTCAACGGAGCAGGGCCAGACGGCCGGGGCGTGCCTTTCGGAGCAAAGCTCATCGCGAGTCCCTCTCCATGGCAGAAAGACGCTATCTTGCCTTGGGCTCACGGCTATAATCACAGGTGCGCACTCTTTTCGGTGATGTATGGCGCTCAAAAACACTCTAAGAGCGAGCCGGCTGCGCCTTCCAATCTCCATCGCCATACTTGTGTCCCTTCCTTTCGTCCTGGGACAAACGCAGCAAGACCCTGCTTCACTGCCCGCGCGTGATTCCCACGAAGGACTCCTGATCGCCGCCGACCCTTACCAGGACGCGACGCGCTACAAGACGCGCTTCGGGAAGAAAAATCCTTACGATGCCGGCATCCTGGCTATCGAGGTCTATTTCCGCAACGACAGCGACAAGCCTATCCGGCTGGACCTCGAAGCTATCCGGCTGCTGCTGAGCCCGCCGGGCTTCGAAACGCAGCGGCTCGGGCCGCTGTCCGCTGAAGACGTTGCCGACCGCCTCCTGCTCAAGGGCGGGTCGGATCCCACGGCGCGGCGGCGGCCGCTCCCGGTGCCTGGGCGCGGGCCGAAGGGCGGCCACAGCAAGGAGTGGGACGAGTTGGTCGCTTCGCTGCGCGCCGGGGCCTTCGAAGCGGATCTCCTCCCGCCGCACGGCACCGTGCACGGGCTTTTTTTCTTCGATATCGATCGCCGCTACGATTGGCTGGCCTACGCCCGGCTTTACATTCCCGACCTAAGATTCATGACTGACAAGAAGGCGCTGCTGTTTTTCGACGTGGACTTGGCCGCAGCGCGCCCGCACTAAAGGCCCGCTCCGGGCTGCCTATTTGCCGAACCGCGCGAGCTTGGCTAGAATCACCTTTGCTCAGGGTCCCACATTCGATGACTCTCCTCGACGACCTCAACCCACAGCAGCTCGAAGCCGTGTTGGCCGCTGAAGGGCCCGTGCTGGTACTGGCCGGCGCCGGGACGGGCAAGACACGGGTGATCACCTACCGGGTCGCGCACCTGATTGCGCAGGGCATTCCCGGCAGGTCGCTGCTGGCGGTGACATTCACGAATAAGGCCGCCGACCAGATGAAGCAGCGGGTCGCGCAGCTCCTGGCGCACACCGGCCAGAACGCTAGCGAGCCGTGGATTTCCACGTTTCACTCGTTTTGCGCGCGCCTGCTGCGCCGCGAGGCGCCGCGGCTCGGGCTGCGCCGCGACTTCGCGATCTACGATGAAGAGGACCAAGTGGCGGCGGTCAAACTCGCGCTCCAGCAACTGTCGCTCGATGAGCGAGACGCGCCGGTGCGCGGGGTGCTCGAGCGCATCAGCTTCGCAAAAAACCACGGCCACACGGCCCAACAACTTGCCACCGAGGCCCAGGACGATTCCAGCCGCACCGCCGCAATGGTCTTCGAAGCGTATGAACAAATTCTGCGCAAAGCCGGGGCGCTGGACTTCGATGATCTGCTGCTCCGCGCCGTCGAAGTCCTCCGCCGCTTCGACGAGGCCCGCGCGCAGTGGAGCGGGCGCTTCCGCTACATTCAAGTTGACGAATACCAGGACATCAATCGCGCCCAGTACGAGCTGCTGGCCCTGCTCACCGGCGAGCGGCGCAACCTTTGCGTCGTCGGCGACGAGGACCAAAGCATCTATAGCTGGCGCGGCGCCGATCTCAATAACATCCTGCACTTTGCCGATGATTTTCCCGGCGCGAAGGTCATCCGGCTCGAGCAGAACTATCGCTCGACGCAGAAAATCCTCGACGCGGCGTGCGGCCTGGTGGCAAAGAACACCCACCGGCTCGGGAAAACGCTCATCACCGCCCGCGGCGAAGGCTCGAACCTGAAGTTCTACGAGGCCCGCGACGCCGCGGCCGAAGCCGATTTCGTCTCCGGGCAGGTCTTCGCGCTCCACCGGAGTGACCCGAAAGCGCGCCTTGCTGTGCTCTATCGCACCAATTTCCAATCCCGCGCATTTGAAGAGGCGCTGCGGCGATTGAGCCTGCGCTACTGCGTCCTGGGCGGTTTCAGCTTTTATCAGCGCGCCGAGGTCAAGGACGCACTGGCTTACGTGCGCCTGGCCAGCAATCCCGATGACGACGTAGCCTTGCTGCGCGTGCTCAATACGCCGCCCCGAGGTATCGGGAAAGCTACCGTCGAAGCGCTTCGCGACCTTGCCCTACAGGAACACAGCTCGCTCTGGGCGGCCATCGGCAAGATTATCGACTCTTCTTCAACCGGGCGCGCCATGGCGCCGCTGAAAACTTTCCGCGAACTCGTCGAAGGCATGGCCGGGGAGCGCGAGGCGCTGCCGCCGGCGGAGTTCCTCCGCTTCGTGCTCGAGCGCACCGGTTACTTCGACATGCTTTCGCAGCGGGGCTCAGCTGAAGACACGGCACGCGTCGAAAACCTGCAGGAATTGGTGAACGCGATGGCCGAAGGTTCCGAGCGCCGCGAAACGCTGAGCGATTTCCTGGACCGAGCAGCGCTGGTGAGCGACGCCGATGCGTACGACGAGCGCGCGCCGGTCACGTTGCTGACTCTGCACAGCGCCAAGGGGCTCGAGTTCGACCACGTTTTTTTGGTCGGCCTCGAAGAAGGCGTCTTCCCGCACAACCGCTCGAGCGGCCGCGCCGACGAACTCGAAGAGGAGCGGCGGCTGTGCTACGTGGGGATGACGCGCGCCAGGGAAACGCTCACGCTGACCCGCACCGTCTACCGCCGTATCTACGGAAATGAGCGGCTGGAGGGCTCCTTGCCCTCGCGCTTCCTGCTGGAGATCCCCGGCGAGCTGGTGGACACGGCCGAAGGGTCGCTCGCGGATGCGGGGGCGACGCGCCACTACGAGCCAGACCCGGAATACTCGTATTCGCCCGCGGAGTTTACGCGGCGCTCGCGGCAGCCTTCCTACCCTCCGCGCCGGGGCCGCTCCTCGCAACGACCCAGCGCCCCGGCAAGCCGGGGTCCCGCCAACCCGCTGGTCGGTCAGCGAGTGCGTCACCCCACCTACGGCCTGGGCACGATCATCGCCGTGGACGGCGAGGGCGACGACCGCAAACTGACCGTCAGCTTCAGCGATCACGGCACGAAAAAACTCCTGGAACGGTACGCGCACCTCGAATGGAGTTGATGCGCTCGTTGCGGTACCCTCGGCGCGGAGAAGGTTGCACACGCGGACGGCTCAAGGTAGAGTTTGCCAGCTTCTCTTGTGGGCGGTGACGGTGGGCTCTCAACTTTTCCGCGTCAAGAGCATTGATACGCTGATTGCCGACGCCGACCAGCCCGAGCGCCGGCTGAAACGAACGCTCGGCGTGCTGAGCCTGACGGCGCTGGGCATCGGCGCGATCATCGGCACAGGAGTTTTCGTATTCACCGGCACCGCGGCCGCAGGCGAACTAGTGAAGTATCCCTCACTGCTAAAGGCGCCGCTGCTCGACGTCATCCTCCACGGCAGCCAGGCGCTGACCACCGGACGCCCGGGCGCCGGTCCGGCCATCGCTCTTTCGTTTTTTCTGGTGGCCATCGTGTGCGGGTTTGCGGGGCTGTGCTACGCGGAACTCGCTTCCATGATCCCCATCGCGGGCAGCGCCTACACCTACACGTACGCCACGCTTGGCGAGTTGGTCGCCTGGATCATTGGCTGGGACCTGGTCCTCGAATATGCCGTCTCAAATATGGGCGTGGCGGTCGGCTTCTCCGAACACGTCAATAAGCTGCTCCAGGGCCTCGGCGTGAGTCTGCCGCATTACCTCTCGGCTCCCGCTTATAGCCCCGCAACCGGTTGGGCCTGGCATTTCAACCTCCCGGGCTTCTCGATTGTGATGATCCTGACCGGGCTGCTGGTGATCGGCATCCGCGAATCGGCTGAAGCCAATACCACCATGGTCGCGATCAAGCTCGTCGCCATTTTGATCTTCGTGTTTGCTGCGGCGAAGTACGTGGAGCCGTCCAACTGGAAACCGTTCATGCCCAATCACTGGCAGGGAGTGCTGACTGGCGGGGCCATCGTCTTCTTCACCTACATCGGCTTCGATTCGGTTTCGACCGCCGCGGAAGAGTGCCGCAACCCCAAGCGCGACCTCCCGCTGGGCATCTTGCTCTCGCTGGGGGTGTGTACCATTTTCTACGTCGCGGTGGCGGTGATTTTGACCGGTATCCAGCCGTGGAAGAGCCTCGGCAATGCGGCACCCTTGGTGAACGCGCTCCATGCCATCCGCCTGTACCAGGTGGAGCGCTGGGTGACGATCGGCGCGCTGACTGGCATGATCTCGTCGCTATTGGTCTTCCAGTTGGGACAGGCGCGTGTGTGGTTCGCGATGTCGCGGGACGGCCTCTTGCCCGGGGCATTTTCTCGCGTCCATCCAAAATTCCGCACGCCACACGTGGCCACCTGGGTCGCCGGAATCTTCGTCGGCATCCCCTCGGGGGTGTTTGATATCGATACGCTCGCAGACTTGGCCAATATCGGCACGCTTTTCGCTTTCGTGCTGGTCTCCCTGGCGGTGCTGATCCTGCGGCGAACGCAGCCGGAGCGGCCGCGGGCGTTTCGCGCGCCGCTGGTCTGGCTGGTGGCGCCACTATCGGTTTTCTTCTGCCTGATTCTGATGGCCGGCTTGCCAGTTGAGAACTGGATCCGGTTCGTGGTATGGCTGGCAATCGGACTGGTGATTTATTTCAGCTACGGCCGCAGGCACAGTGTTCTCGAGGCTACACCCGTTCGGTGGGAGCGTCCGTGACCCGGCGGCTGCGGTTAGGCGCTGCAGGCATCGCGGCGTTCACACTACTGACGCCACCGGGCGCATTCGCTTGGGGCGCGAACGGTCACAAGCTGATCGCAAGTAAGGCAGTGGAAACGCTTCCGCCGAACCCGAACCTGCGGCCATTCTACGAGTCCAATCGCAATTTCATTGTGCAGCACTCCACTGACCCACTCGACTGGCTTGCCAAGAACCGCGCTGCGGAACGCCGCAACCACATCGTCATGCTCGACCGCTACGGCAAATATCCCTTCGATGCCTTGCCGCGGAGCTACAGGGCGGCGCTCAGCAAGTTCGGCAAACTCAAGCTGGAAGCGAACGGCTTGCTGCCCTGGCAGATCGGGGTTTACAGCGAAAAGCTCACCATCGCCTTTCGGTTGCGCAACTGGGATGATGTCCGCCTGCTCTCCGCCCTGCTGGCCCACTACGTCGCCGAGGCGCACGACCCCTTCAATACCACCGAAAACTTCGATGGCAAGCTCTCCGGCCAGCCCGGCGCCGACCAACGCTTCGGAAACAGCCTGGTGGACCGCTTCTCGCTGTTCTTTCCGGTGCGGCCGAACGACGCCACCTTCATCAGCGACCCCACCGACCATGCCTTTGAGGCCTGCCTGAGCGCGCACAGTTGGCTCGAGCCCATCCTGCTGGCTGACAGGCGCGCCCGCTGGGGACTGAGCGACTACACCGACGAATACTTCGACCGCTTCTACAACCAGGCCGGCGCCATCGTATTCCGTCAACTCTCCGACGCTGCCACCGACGTCGGCTCCTATTGGCTGACCGCCTGGAACAACGCGGGGCGCCCCGCCCTGCCGTCGCGATAAGCGGCTCCCGTGAACCGGCCACAAGTGGAAGCGCTGCTCGCCGCTGTCCCCAAGGCCGAGCTACACCTGCACTTGGAAGGGGCCATCGAGCCGGAAACCGTCGTGGAGCTGGCAGCGCGTCACGGCCAGGCTGTTGCGCGCGAGGTGGTGGCGGCGCGCTACGCCTTCCGCGACTTCCGCGGCTTCCTTGAGGCGTTCAAATGGGTGACCTCGTATCTTCGCGCACCCGCCGACTATGCGCTGCAGGTTGAGCGTCTGGCCGATCAGTTAATCCGCCAGAACGTCGTCTATGCCGAGGTGACGCTTTCGGTCGGGGTGATGCTCCGCCGCGAACAGGACGTAGAGGCGAACTTCGCCGCGATCCGGCAAGCGGCGGCGCAGGCGGGGATCAGGGGTCTGCGGCTGCAGTGGGTGTTTGACGCGACGCGGCAGTTCGGCGCCGCGGCAGCGATGGAGGTGGCGCATCTTGCGGCGCGGATGAAAGACGATGGCGTGGTGGCCTTTGGAATGGGTGGCGACGAGTTGTCTCTGCCCGCAGCGGAGTTTCGCGGAGCCTATGAATTCGCCGCGGGCCAGGGCCTGCGCCGGCTGGTTCATGCCGGCGAAATCGGACCGCCCGAGACCGTGCGTGAAGCCGTGGAAGTGCTTGGCGCTGAGCGAATTGGCCACGGCATTGCAGTGATCCGCCACGAACGGACCATGGATTTCCTGGCCTCCAGGCAGATCCCGCTTGAGATCTGCCCGACGAGCAACCTTCGCACCGGCGCCCTAGCGCGACAACTGGGCCTCTCCGAGGCCCTGCCGACAGACCATCCCCTGCGGCAACTCTTCGCCCACGGACTGGGCGTCACACTTTCGACCGACGACCCGGCCATGTTTCACACTGACCTGCTCAGCGAATACGTCCTCAGTCTTGACCTGGGGCTTGACGCAGCCGAGTTGGTGCGCATCGCGGAAATGGGCTTCGAGTTCGCCTTCTTACCGACGCAAGAGAAACAAGCGTTTCTCCAATCTCTCCGGGCAAAGACAAAAGCGCCGAGACTGATATAATGCCTGCGATGAAAGCGCACGTCTGGGTAATACTGAAGCCGACTGTGCTCGACCCCCAGGGACAGACGATCCAGCACGCCCTGGCTTCGCTCGGCTACGCCTCGGTCCGTGACGTCCGGCAGGGCAAGTTCTTCGTGATGGAGCTCGATGGCACCAGCCGCGAGGACGCGCAGAAGCAGATTGAGCGCATCGCCAGAGAAATCCTCACAAACCCGGTCATCGAAGAATTCCGATTCGAAATTGTGGACTGAAGCGGACGGGCCGGCAGTCGCTTCCCTAGATAGGGCAAAGCACATCGACGTCCCGACGTCGTGCTGCTCTCGGTGACGACTGTGCTATGCTGATGCAGACGTTCCGAACTCATTTCCGCGTGCCGCGATCAGCACGGGCAGGGAGCCAGAGAAGATGTGCGGGATTGTGGGATACATCGGGCCGAAGAAAGTTGTGCCGCTGATCCTGGACGGCCTCAAGCGGCTGGAATACCGCGGCTACGATTCGGCCGGGATCGCCGTTGTGACGAAGAATGGCAAGCTGGAAATCCGGCGCGCATCGGGCAAGCTGCGCAACCTCGAGGAAACCATCCGCCTCTCGCCAATTGACGGAATCTATGGCGTCGGCCACACGCGCTGGGCCACCCACGGACGCCCCACGGAGGAAAATGCGCACCCGCACCGCGATTGCACCGGGCAGGTAGTCGTGGTCCACAACGGCATCATCGAAAACTATCTGGAGCTGAAGCGCCAACTGGCAAGCGAAGGGCACAAGTTCGTCACTGAGACCGACACCGAGGTGATTGCGCACCTGGTGGAAAAGCATCTCAACGGCGCGCCCCTCGAAGAGGCCGTGCGGAAAACAGTCAAGCAACTCAGTGGCGTCTATGCTCTGGCGATTCTTTCCGCGAAGGATCCCAATAAGATTGTCGCCGCCCGCTGGGGCCCGCCAGCGGTGATCGGGCTGGGCCAGGATGAATATTTCGTGGCCAGCGATATTCCGGCGGTGCTCTATCACACCCGCGACATCTTTTTCCTGGCCGACGGCGACCTGGCGGTGATCACCCCGCAGGGCGTCCGCCTGCTCGACTTCGAGGGCCGTGCCATCCAGCGCCCGGTGCAGCACATCACCTGGGACCCCATCATGGCCGAGAAGGGCGGCTTCAAGCATTTCATGCAAAAGGAGATCTTTGAGCAGCCGCGGGCCGTCCGTGACACTCTGCTCGGCCGCATCTCGCTCGATTCCGGCAAGGTCTTCCTCGACGAGATGGACATCACTGAAAAGGAGTTCCAGAACTTCCGCGACGTCAAGATTGTGGCCTGCGGCACGAGCTGGCACGCAGGAGTCGCCGGAAAGTTCATCCTCGAGCGGCTGGCAAAGCTCCCCGTGGAAGTGGATTACGGCAGCGAGTTCCGCTACCGCGACCCCATCGTGGATTCCAAGACGCTAGCCATCTGCATCAGCCAATCCGGCGAAACCGCCGACACTCTGGCGGCCCAGCGTGAAGCCAAACGTAAAGGCGCCAAGACACTGGCCATCTGCAACGTGGTTGGCTCGATGCTCACCCGGGAGGCCTCGGGCACGATCCTGACACACGCCGGGCCGGAGATCGGTGTGGCCTCGACGAAGGCATTCACCGGCCAGTTGACCGCGCTGACGCTGATCGCGCTCTATCTCGCCCAGGTGCGCGGGAAGCTGTCGGTCGAGTGCGCCAAGGCGCTTTTGCAGGAGCTGACTAAGGTGCCGCACAAGATGGAAACCATCCTCCAAGCCGACGAGGATTACGAGGAGCTGGCCCGCCAATTCTTCCGCTATACCAATTTTCTTTATCTCGGCCGCGGAATCCACTACCCCATCGCACTGGAAGGCGCGCTGAAGCTGAAGGAAATCTCCTACATCCATGCCGAGGGGTATCCGGCAGGAGAAATGAAGCATGGGCCGAACGCGCTCATCGACGAAAACCTCCCCGTAGTGGTGCTGGCCACTCGCGACGAGACCGATCCCGACTCGATGACGCGCTATGAGAAGAGCGTCTCCAACATCAAGGAAGTCAAAGCTCGCGACGGCATCGTCATCTCGGTGGTCAGTGAGGGCGATCACCTGGCCCGGGAGACCTCCGACCATGTCATTGAAATCCCCCCGGCACCCGAGCTGATGTCTCCGATCCTGGAGATCATCCCGCTGCAACTGCTCGCCTACCACATCGCCGTGCGGCGCGGCTGCGACGTGGACCAGCCCCGCAACCTAGCGAAGTCAGTCACGGTTGAATAGGGAGCGAGCCTTTCCCACTCCCGCTCAGGGGAACTGGCGAGCTTGGGTATTTCGGCCATGATCTCGGCGTCGGCCGGATCCCTCCGGTGAAGTTCCAGCCACCTGACGCCATCCCATATCAGCTCCCGGCAGATGCGCGGCTTGTCGCCCTTCCACGTCTGCCGGCTGGCCGCGAAATCTGCAGCGCCCCAGCGACTGACTCGCGTACAATTTATCCGACGTGAGAATCCGCACCTCGCGACTGGCCTGCCTAGCGGCGCTCGTGTTGGCGGCGCTCGGAACGCCGCCGGCGCTCGCTGCGCAAACGGGAAGGATTGCGGCGATCAAGGTCACCGGCTCGCGGCGGTACGCCGAAGCGCAGGTGGTGGCGGCGAGCGGCCTTCATGCCGACGATACCGGAGGCCGGGAAGAGATTCAAGCCGCGGCGGACCGCCTCTCGGCTCTTGGCGTGTTTGCGAACGTACGCTTCCGGTTTACGAGCGCCGGCGAGAGTGTCGCCGTGGAATTCCAGGTGGAAGATGCGCCCACGGTGCCGGTATTATTCGACAACTTCCCCTGGTTCGCCGATGATGAGTTGACTGCCGCGCTCCGTCAAGCAGTGGACTTGTTCGACGGCACCGCGCCCGAGCAAGGCAGCATCCTGGACCAGATGACGGAAACCCTGCGGAAACTGCTGCCCACCCGCGGCATTCACGCCGCCGTCGAGCGGGTGCTGATGGCTCGCCCTGGGGGTGAGGGCATGATGCAGGAGTTCCGGGTCGTGGGCGCGAGCCTGAAAATCAACGGCGTACAATTTGGCGACCCGCTGGCGGCGCAGTCCAAGCGCATTGCTGACCGCATCTCAGACCTGGTTGGCAAGCCCTACTCGCGGTTTGCCGTGGAAGTGTTTGCGGGCGAGCAGGTGCGGCCGCTCTACCTCGAACAGGGTCGCCTGCGGGTGCGCTTCGGCACGCCGGTGACCCGGTTCACCGGCGACCCCAACCGCCCGCTGGCCGACAGCGTGCTCGTCATTGTGCCGATCGAGCCAGGCCCGGTCTATCGCTTCGGCGGCGTCGAGTGGACCGGTATAGCGGCATTTGGGCCCGCGGCGCTTAATGAGTTTCTCGGCTTGAAGACCGGTGAAGTCGCCGATGGGATCAAGATCGCCGCGGCCTGGGCCCGCGTGCAGGACGAATACGGCCGCCGCGGCTATGTCGAAATGAAGCTCGAGACAAAGCCGCTGTTCGACGAGGCGGCGAAGCGGGTCATCTATCGCGCCGCCATCACCGAAGGCGCAGCGTATCGCATGGGTGAGCTGGTCCTCACCGGGCTCTCGCTCGCCGGCGAAAACAAGCTGCGCGAGGCCTGGCACCTGCTGCGGGGAGAAATCTTCGACGGAAACTACTTCGAGCAGTTTCTCGTCAAGCTTGAAAAAGGGGGCAGAGAAATTTTCGGCGAGCTCCCGATTCACTACGAACAAACCGGCCACTGGCTGCGCACCGATCCGAATACGCGCACGGTGGACGTCCTGCTCGACTTCAAGTAGTCCGGCCGGACGCGAGCGGCCCGAGCCCGCAGACCGGTATTTCGCGATACAATATTCTCTGAATGCTGAGCAAAGCTTCCCTTTTCGCATTGGCGGCGCTCAGCCTGGCCGCTGCCGCAGGTCAGGCGCCTTCGCCGCAGCCTGCAGCGCCCGCCACGCAGAGCAAAGAGCCGGCGCCGCAGCCCGGCCAGGCCACGAAGGAGCCCCCCGACCCCGAGACCGAACTCCAGCGCAGCATAAATGAAGCCGGTAACGACCGCGCCGCGCTGGTGCGCAATCTGGAGGACTATCTCCTCCGCTTCCCGGACGCCCCGCGCAAGCTGCAGGTGTACCACGCCATCGTGGAGTCGGCGATGCAGCTTCGCGATCAGCGGCGCGCTCTCGAATACGCCGAGCGCATCATTGCCTTGCGCCCGGAAGACGCGGAGATGATGCTGTTCGCCGTGGAGCTACTCGAGCGCGCCGGGGATGATCGCAGCCTAGTGCGCGCCGTCGGTTACACCACCCGGGTACTGGACCGTGTCGAGAAGACCGCGGGCGAGGGCCGGCCGGCGCGCACCTCGCAGTCTGACTGGGGCACCGAGCAGAAAAAGCTGCGCATGTCGGTCTATCTGATCCGGGGCCGGTTACAGATGGAGCGCCATGACTACCCCGCAGCCGCGGCAGATCTGGAGACCAGCTTCCGCCTCCTGCCGAACCCCACGGCCGCTGTGCGCCTGGGAGAAATCGCCGAGCTGCGCAAGGATTACAACAAGGCCATCGAGCACTACGTCTCTGCATTTGTGCTGCCCGATAAATCCGGCCAGCCGGTGGATCGCCGGGAAGTGCGCCGAAAGCTCGGCAACCTCTGGCAACTCGTGAACGGCAGCGAAGCCGGGCTCGGCGAGCGCCTGTTGCAAGCCTACGATCGCCTCGCCGTCGAGCCGAAGCCCGCCGAATCAGGTAGGCACAACAAGGACGCCACTGCGCCTTTTGAATTTGTCCTGCGGCGAGCCGACGGAGCCGCTCCGGTGAAGCTTGCGGACTGGAAAGGCAAGGTCGTCGTGCTGAACTTCTGGGCCACCTGGTGCCTGCCGTGCCGCGAACTGGAGCCGTTGTTCGAACAGGTGGGGCGTCAATTCGAGAATCGCAGCGACGTTTTCTTTCTGGCCGTCAACGACGACGAGGACGAGAGCCGCGTCAAGCCCTACCTCGAGCGTGAGAAGATCCGCATGACGGTGGTCTTCTCCGACGGGCTGGATGAGCTTCTGGGCATCAAGGCTTTCCCGACGGTCATTGTGCTCGACCGGACCGGGAGGATCGTCTATCGCGCCCAGGGGTTTGACCCAGACGGTTTCGCTCCGGCCCTTTCTGGCGCCATCGAGCGCGCGCTGGCAACAAGCTAAAACCCGCGGCCCCCTCCACCCTAGCGTCCTTCCTCTCTGCCTCTGCACACTTCTCTCCACAGGGATCTCTGCGCTTTCGCGTTCCAGAGATGAACCAGGTTCAGTCGCAAGCCGTGGTGGATCGATCGGCGGCGAGGTCACGGGCGGCCAGGATCGTATTGACGTGGATGCGCACGGTATCTTCGACGCGCCGGGCGTAGCCGCCAGCCAGCGTGATGGCGACCGGGACCTCTCGGCGGCGAGCGTGCTCGAAAACCATTCGGTCGCGATTGCCTAGCCCTTCGATGGTGAGAGCCAGGCCGCCGAGCTGGTCTTCGCGATACGGGTCAGCACCTCCCACGTAAAAAAGCAAGTCGGGCTGAAAATCTTTGAGTGCCAGCAGCAGGTTCTTCTCGAGAATGGCCAGGTAGTCGGCGTCGCCGACGCCATCCGGCAGGTGCAGGTCAATACTCGAGGGCGGCTTGGGCTGAGGGTAGTTGTTCTCCTGATGGATGGAAAGCGTGAAAACGGTCTCGTCAGACGCGAAAATTGCCGCCGTGCCGTTGCCGTGGTGAACGTCGGTATCGATCACCATGGCGCTGCGGATGGCGCCATCCGCCTGCAGCCGGCGAATGGCGATGGCCACATCGTGGATCATGCAGAAGCCTTCGCCGTGCCCGTGGAAGGCGTGATGGAAGCCGCCGCTGAGATTTGCGGCAAAGCGGTCGGCGAGCGCGCGCTGTGCCGCCAGGATCGAGCCGCCCGCTGCCAACCAGAACGCCTCGACCGTTTGCGGAGAATAGGGAATCTCCAGGCGCATGAGTTCGCTCGCGCTCAGGTGACCCGTCCTGAGTTTGCACACGTACTCCGCCGAGTGAACGCGCAGCACGTCCGCGTCACTGACAGGCTCGGGGGATAGGAAATCCGCCGGCTCGGCCAGGTTTTCTCCGAGCAATATCTCGCGAACGAGCCGGTATTTCTGCGAGGGGAAGACGTGAGCGCCGAGGTTCAGATCGTAGCGCTCGTGATAGACGAGCTTGAAGGGCAGCATAGAGACCCGCCGCGGGTCAGTTGTCGCGGTCGAGAATGAAGTCGGGGACCGTGAGAAGCGCTCGGCCGTAATCGGAATTAACCCAACCGTTCAGGCAGGCCTTGGCGCGACTGGCGAAGTCGCAGGCGAGTTGCCGGGCGCGATCGAGCGCGCCTGAGTTGTGTACGAGCGCGGTGATCTGTTCGGGTCGCACGCTCTGAAAGCCCTTTTCCTCGAGTACGGTAGCCACCATGCGCCGCCCGGCGGATTCGCCGTTCTCGAGTGCGTAGATCAGCGGCAGGGTCACCTTGCCTTCTTTCAGGTCGCTCAGGACGGGCTTCCCAAGCTTTTGCGGCGAGGCGGTGAAGTCGAGCAGGTCGTCCACGAGTTGAAACGCCAGCCCCGCATTGCGGCCATACTCGGCCAGGACTTGCTCGACGCCGTCGCCCTGACGACCCAGCACCGCTCCCAACCGAGCGCAGCCGCTGAATAGGCAGGCTGTCTTGCGCGTGGCCAGCGCCAGGGCATCCTGTTCGGTCAGGTCGATGCGGCCGAGTTTGGTCAGTTGGATCAGCTCGCCCTCGACCATGTTCTGCGTGAGTTCAATCAGGATGTCGAGGATTTTGAAATTGCGCTCGCGCAGGGCCATCTCGAACGACTGCATGTAGAGCCAATCGCCGGCGAGCACGCTCATGTGGTTGCCCCAGCGAGAATTCGCCGAGGGGCGGCCGCGACGCGTGTCGGCGCCGTCAATTACGTCGTCGTGGATCAGCGTGGCGCTGTGGATCAGCTCCACGACGGCGCCCAACCGGATGGCGCTCGGCCCCCGATAGCTGCAGGCGCCTGCGGAGAGCAGGAGCAACGCCGGACGCAACCGCTTACCACCGCCGCCCAGCAGGTAACCCACGATCTCCGCGACCGGCTGGATGGCCGAGCCATTCTGCAGGGCGATCTCCTGCTCGACACTCAGCAAGTCCTCGCGGACCAGGTCGAAGATCTCCTTGGCGGTCAGAAGCGCGATGGCAACCCTCCCGGACTACTCGGGCGCAACGTTGGCCGGGGGCCCCGTAAGCCGGAAAAAGCGACGAAAATTCGTGCCGGTCGCGGCGGCGAATTCGTCAGCCGCCAAGTCTCTCACATTCGCGAGGGTCCGCGCTACCTCGGCGACGTAGGCCGGCTCGTTGCGCTTGCCCCGGTGGGGCTGCGGCGCCAGAAAGGGCGAGTCGGTCTCAATCAGAAGGCGATCCAGCGGCAGCGCGCGCGCCACGTCGCGTAGGTTCCGTGCTTTCGGATAGGTGACGTTGCCGGCGAAAGAGACCAGAAATCCCATTTCGATTCCCTTCCGCGCCTCTTCGAGCGTGCCGCTGAAACAATGGAATATACCCCCCAGCGCCGCACCGCGCCATTCCTGCTCCAGAATTCCCAGGCAGTCGGGCCAGGCCTCGCGGCAGTGGATGATGATTGGAAGCTTCAGCGCCCGCGCCTGTTCGAGCTGACTGCGGAAAACGCGCTGCTGGACGTCTCGCGGGGAATGGTCGTAGTGATAGTCGAGCCCCACTTCGCCCCAGGCGATCACCCGCGGATGTTTTGCCAGCAGGTTGAGCTGCTCGAAATCGGCCTCGGTGGCGAGCCGCGCCTCGTGCGGGTGGATGCCCACGGTGGCATAGATCCAATCATTCTGCTCGGCGTAAGGCAGCGCCGCGTCAAGCTTTTCCGGACCAGGGCCGCTGCCGATGGCGAGCAATGTCCGTACGCCGGCCTGCCGGGCGCGGTCGAGCACCTCGGCACGATCGACATCGAACTGCCCAAAATCCAGGTGCGCGTGCGAATCGATCAGGTCCATGCGGAATCAGCGGATTGTGGGCGCGCCCGCCTCGGCGGACTACGCCCCAACTTGAGTGTCATGGATCAGAACAAGCTGAAATCCTTTGCTAGCTGCGCGCGGCATCAGCAACCGCAACACGCGCTCCGGAGGACGCTGAGCGTCACTTCAGGCGCGAGCCCACGGGAACGTCTTCGAGGAATCCGGCCAGCACGGGTTTGCCCTCAGGAGGCACCGAAGCGGCCACGATCATCCCGTTCGATTCCACGCCTCGCAGCTTCCGCGGCTGTAAATTGACGACCACGACCACCTTGCGGCCTACTAGGTCCTCGGGTTTGTAGATCTCAGCGATACCCGCGACCACTTGGCGCACTTCGTCCCCGATATCAACGAGCACCTTCAACAGCTTGTCGGCACCGGCAACGCGCTCGGCCGACTTCACCTGGCCGACACGCATTTCGACCTTAGCAAAGTCCTCGATGGTGATGCGGCTAGGCGCCTGCTGGGCCGGGGCCGCTGCTGTGGCTGCGGGTGGCGTAGTGGGTGGTTGGCGCATGTCCTGTTCCATTGCTCCAATCCTTTCCATGGCTTCGTCTTTGTCCGCTCGGGGGAAAATGGGTTCGGGCTTGCCGACACGCGTGCCCGGGGCAAGTTGGCCCCATATCAACTGATCAATCCGCTGGTCTGCCAGCTTGCTGTGCTGTCCGAGTTGGTGCCAGATCTTTTCTGTGGCCTGGGGCAGTGCCGGGTGGGCGAGTACGGCGATAATGCGCAGGGCTTCGGCGGCGGTGTAGAGTACGGCCCCCAATCGCTCGCGTCTTGAGGCGTCCTCGGCCATCGCCCAGGGCTGCTCCAGCACCAGATATTTATCCACCTCCGCGACCACCGCCCAGATCGTTTCCAGCGCCCGGGAAAACGCGAATTGCTCGAAGTGCTCGGCCGCGGCGCCGATGGCGCTGGCTGCCGCTGTGCTGACAATCGCATCGCGGGCACCAGCGACGCCGACGGCCGCGGGCACGGCCCCTGCGAAATAGCTTTCGATCATCTTGAGCGTGCGGCTGGCGAGGTTGCCGAGGCCGTTCGCGAGGTCGCTGTTGTAACGCGTCAGCAGCGCGTCGCGGCTGAAATTGCCGTCCTGCCCGAAAACCATTTCGCGCAGTAGGAAGTAGCGCAGCGCGTCCACGCCCAGCACGCGCACAATGGGCTGCGGCAACTGGATATTGCCCCGCGATTTCGACATCTTCTCCTGTTCAAACAGCCACCAACCGTGTGCGAACACGGATTTCGGCAGCGGCTCGCCTGCACCCATCAGGAACGCCGGCCAATAGACGGTGTGGAAGCGCAGGATCTCCTTGCCGATCAGATGCAGGTCGGCCGGCCAGAGCCTGGTGAATTCGTCCGGGTCGTCGCCGTAGCCCACGCCCGTCATGTAGCTGGTGAGCGCGTCGGACCAGACGTAAAAGACGTGCTGCTCGTCGCCGGGCCATGGAATGCCCCACTTCAGCGTGGTGCGGCTGATGGAAAGATCGCGCAAGCCGCCGCGGACGAACGCGATCACTTCGTTGCGGCGCGACTCGGGCTGCACGAACTCGGGATGTTTGTAGTAATGTTCGAGCAGGCGCTCCTGGAAGGCAGACAGTCTGAAGAAGTAGTTCTCCTCGCGGATGCGTTCGGTGGGGCGGCCGCACTCGGGACACGGCGCGTTGGGCGTGGGGTCGTCCACATAAAGCTCGTCGAAGACGCAGTACTGCCCTTCGTAGTGTCCTTTGTAGATGTGGCCGCGGTCGCCGGCCTTGCGGAACAGCCGCTGAACGGCGCGGGCGTGGCGCAACTCGGTCGTGCGCACAAAGCGATCCACTCCCAGCCCCAGCTCATCCCACAGGCGTCGGTATTCGCTCGCGATCTGGTCCACGAACAACTGAGGTGCAATGCCCGCAGCCTTGGCCGACCGCTCGACCTTCTGCCCGTGCTCGTCGGTGCCGGTCAGCAGCACGACGTCGTAGCCGCACATACGCTTGTAGCGCGCAATCGTATCGGCGACAACGGTCGTATAGGTGTGGCCGAGGTGCGGGCGCGCATTGACGTAATAGATCGGCGTGGTCAGATAGAACTTTGGCTTCAACGGGGGCCCGTCCCTGCGCTATTTCGATCGTCCGCGCTGTTACTGGAATTCAAACACTCCTTCGGCCAGCAGCAGTCGGAGTAATCAATTTTCATGCGACTCGGGTGATACTAGTCTGGCCGACCGATGCTGTCAAATCAGGCGGCAGAATGTGCGTCTCACAGCCAATCGAGCGGCGCCGCGCGCCGGAGGGGGGCGATCAATCGCCTTCCCGCAACCAAGGGGGGCGTGGTGCGCAAGCTCCCCTCCCGAAAAGTCATTATCAGAATCAAAAAAGCTGGCGGGTTCAAGTGAGCCATTCGCTGTGTCGGCTTCTTTGACCTGTACCGTTACAGCCCCTATAATCGGTTGTTTTTTGCCGACCCGAGGAGCGCTGTGTACAAGACGGTTGAAGCGCGCATCCGCGAAACCCTTCAGGTATTCATTCATCGCCGCTACCACGTGGACGCGCCAGTGGTCACCGAGCGGCCGCCGCGGATCGAAATGGGCGAGGTGGCCTCGCCGGTCTGTTTCGACCTCGCCAAGCGCCTAAAACGCGCCCCGCGGCTCATTGCCCAGGAAATTGCTAACCAGATCGGCAAAATCGAGGGCGTCGAGCGGTTGGAGGTCGCTGGTGGCGGCTACCTTAACGCTTATCTCGACCGGGCGGCGTTTTTTCGCGCTGCCGTTGCCGGGGCCGGTCGCGAAGCCACCGCGGCGCCCGACGGCGCGCTGAAAAACATCGTCGAGCACACCAACATCAACCCCAACAAGGCCGCTCACATCGGCCACCTGCGCAACGCCGCGCTGGGGGACACTTTCGTGCGCCTGCTGCGGCACGCCGGCCGCCGCGTCGAAGTGCAGAACTACATTGACAATACCGGCGTTCAAGTTGCCGACGTCGTCGTGGGGTTCCTGCACCTGGAGAAAAAGTCCACCGCCGAGGTCCGCGCCCTAGCCGCCGCGCCGCGGTTCGACTATTTTTGTTGGGACCTCTACGCCCGGGTCACACAATACCTGGAGAAAGATCCGGCTCGGATGGCACTGCGCACCGAAACACTGAAATCCATTGAGCAGGGCCGTGGGGCTGCAGCAGAGATTGCCGAGACGGTGTCCACGGCCATTGTCCATTGTCACCTGCGCACGATGGAACGCCTGGGCGTCGAATACGACCTGCTGCCCAGGGAGAGCGAGATCCTGCATTTGAAGTTTTGGGAGGCAGCGTTTGAGCAGCTCAAGCAGCGAGCCGCAATCCACCGGGCCGCTGCCGGCAAGAACGCCGGCTGCTGGGTGATGCAAATGCCCGCCGCGGCGGGTGCCAGGAAGGGAACAGCAGCGACCGATGTCGGCGGCGAGGAGGATCCAGATGCCGAAGCGAAAATCATTGTGCGTTCCGACGGCACGGTAACCTACGTCGGCAAAGACATTGCCTACCAACTTTGGAAATTCGGCCTGTTAGGCCGCGACTTCCGTTACACGCGCTTTCACACCCATCCGGGTGGGCACGCCGTCTGGGTGACCTGCGCCAATGGCGGCGATCCAAACGCCCCCGCATTCGGGAAAGCGGCGCAGGTCTACAATGTCATTGATTCCCGGCAAACCTACCTGCAAAACGTCGTCGTGGCCGGCTTGCGTGCCTTGGGCTTCGGGGAGCAGGCGGACCGCTCCATCCACTTCGACTATGACGTCGTGGCGCTTTCCCCGCGCTGCGCCGCTGAAATGGGCTACGAGCTTACGCCCGAGGACGCCAAACGCAGCCACGTTGAAGTGAGCGGTCGAAAAGGATTGGGCGTCAAGGCCGACGATCTCCTGGACCGGCTCGAGGCCGCCGCCTGTGCAGAAGTGGACCAGCGGCACCCACAAACATCCGACGCCGAGCGCGCCACAATCGCCCACGCCATCGCCATCGGCGCACTGCGCTACTTCCTGCTCAAGTACACGCGCTCGACCATCATCGCTTTCGATTTCAAGGACGCCCTGAGCTTTGAGGGCGAGACCGGCCCGTATTGCCAGTACGCCGTGGTCCGCGCCCTCAATATTTTCCGCAAGCTCAACGAGGCACAAGCCAGCAAGAACAACCAGGGGCACTCTTCCAAATCGGTTGAGCACGAACCGGATTCCCTCAGCGGATGGCTGCGGCGCGTCTCAGGTGAAGACTGCAATCGGCTCTTGAAGGCGCCGGAGGGCAATGATCTTTGGGAACTGGCGCTCCTGGCGGGCTCACTCGAGGCGCAGGTGGAGGCGGCCGTGGCGGCGCAGGAGCCGGCATTCATCGCCAAGTACGCGTTCCAACTCGCGCAAGCGTTCAACAACTTCTACCACCGGCACCATATCCTTTCCGAAGAAGACGACACCAAGAAGTCGTTCCTGCTGCTCTTGACCATGCTGGTGGAGCAGCAACTGAGCGCTGCATTGTCGCTGCTCGGAATCGAAGTCCCGGAGAAAATGTAGCCTCGGGCTTCTTTTTCGCCTGTCATCTCTGACCCCGCGCCGCGGTGGGGGACGGGCAGTGACTCTCGCTGCGTCCGGCGAGCCTTCGGCAGACAAGAGAGGGATCCTTCGCTTCTTCCCGACAGGGTGGGGACTCCGCTCAGGATGACAACGCTCGCATGGGAGGGCGGGTCCCGCCGAATGGGACACGCACGAAGGGCGCACGACGCCTACCCCTACACAGAACCGGCGGGACGCGGGTGCTACCGCGCCGGGGGCGTAGCGGCCTCAAAATTCATGACGAAGTCAACCAGCGTACGCACGGCCACGCCCGAGGCGCCCTTGGCGGCCCATGGCTTGGCGTCGTCAAGCCATGCCGTGCCGGCGATATCCAGATGGATCCACGGCGTCTCGCCGACGAATTCCTTCAGAAACATCGCTGCGGTGATGGCGCCGCCGCCTTTGCCGCTGCCGACGTTCTGGATGTCGGCGATGCTGCTCTTGATCATCTCGCGGTAATCGTCGTCGAGCGGCATAGGCCACATCTTTTCGCCCGCGGCGCGCGAGCTTGCGAGCAGCCGGTCGGTGAATGCTCGGTCAGAGCCGAACACGCCCACATTCACACTGGCGAGCGCCACTACAATCGCTCCGGTGAGCGTCGCTGCATCCACCAGATGCGTGCAGCCAAGCTGCCTTGCATAGGCCAAGCCATCGGCCAGGACCAGCCGGCCTTCGGCGTCGGTGTTAATGACCTCGATGGACTTGCCGGAGAGCGCAATCTGCACGTCCCCTGGCTTCTGGGCGCGCCCGCCGGGCATGTTTTCGGTGGCCGGCACAACGGCGATCACTTTGACGGGAGGCTTGAGCCCCGCCAGCGCGCGCATCACGCCCAGCATGGTGGCGCCCCCAGCCATGTCATATTTCATCTTCTCCATTCCATCGGCCGACTTGATGGAAATGCCGCCGGTATCAAACGTGATGGCCTTGCCGACCAGACCGATCACCGGCGCGCCGGGGCGGGGCTGCGGCGGCGTATAGGTGACGACGATCAATCGCGGCGGCTCGTCGCTTCCCTGCGCCACGGAGAGCAGCGCGCCCATCCTCAACTCTTTCATCTTGCGCTCGTCCAGAATCTCCACGGCGAGCCCCGCCTCGGCCGCCATGGCCGCAGCCCGGTCGGCGAGCATCCGCGGGGTCAGGCGGTTGGATGGCTCATTCACCAGCTCGCGAGTGAAGTTCTGCGCCTCGGCGATGATCCGCCCGCGAGCCACCCCGCGCTCGGCCTGTGCGCCCGCGGCCGTGCCCCAACCCGCCAGGACCGCCGTTTCAACCTCTTTGCCGTTCTTTTTTTCGGTCTTGTACTTGTCCGATTCAAACCCGGCAATGAGCAGCCCCTCGGTGATGGCCTCGGCCGCCGCGGCGCTGCGGTCGTTTTCTCGGGCCAGGAAAGCCAGCCGCTTCACTGATCGCGCCTTCAGGTGGCGGAGCGCGGCACCCGCCAGCCGGCGGAGCTCGGCGGTGTTGAATTTCTCCGGCTTGCCCGCGCCCACCAGCAGCAGGCGCTCGGCGGCAAGCCCCGTGACCGAGTGCAGCAGGGTCATCTCTAGCGACTTGCCTGTGATCTCACCGCTCGCGGCCAGTTTCCGCAATGCGCCGCCGACGATCCGGTCGAGTTCGGCGACCGCTCCCTCGATGGGGTTGTCCTGCTCGAAGACGTAGCTCACGAGGGCTTCCGTCTCAATTGCGGCCGGCGGCCGGGTTTCGATAGTGATCTGCATAGCAGTTCGTCAGCGCCTCCGGTATCGGTAGATAGCCTCGCTGGCCTCCCGCCGGGCTTCTTTATCGCGCTCGGCCTGGCGGCGGTCGTGCTGCTTTCTGCCACGGGCCAGCGCGAGTTCGCATTTGGCGATGCCGTCCCGGAAATAAATCCGCAGGGGCACCAGTGTGAGGCCCTTCTGCTGGGTCTTGCTGCCGAGCTTGAAGATCTCGCTGCGGTTCATCAGCAACTTCCGCGGCCGCAGCGGCTCGTGATTGTAAGGGCCGCCGGGCAGATACTGCGAAATATGGCAGTTGACCAGCCACACGGCGTTGCCGCGGACCACCGCATAGGCGTCTCGGAGGTTGGCCTTGCCCTCGCGCAGCGCCTTGACCTCGGTGCCCACCAGGATCATCCCGGCCTCGTATTTCTCCAACAGGTGGTAGTTGTAGGAGGCCGCACGATTCTGGGCGACGTTTCGTTCGGCCGGCTTGTCAGAGTTCTTCGGCTTGGCGCGCACAAACTGCTATCATAGCTGTCGCTAGTAACCAGAAGCAAGCTGGCGCCTTGCGACGCATCCGGGCGGGTGCTAGACTCCCAATGTTCGCGACTCAACCCGGGAGCGCGTATGCCGAATCGGAATTTTACGGTGGCGGCCCTGGCCTGCGGGGCCCTTCTGCTGGCAGGCTGCCCCAGGGGTAACCAGGAGTTCAAGGCCGGCCGGCAGGCCGAGGCTCTGCAGGACTACGATACCGCCCTGATCCACTACGAGCGGGCACTGAAGGCAGACCCTCTCAACACCGAGTTCAAGCTGAAGGCCACCCGCCTGCGGTTCGAGGCCGGGCAGTACCACATCCGGCAGGGCCAGAAACTGCGCGAAAAGGGTGAACTGCAGCTCGCCTTGATGGAGTTTGAGAAGGCTCGAGCCATTGATCCCTCGAGCGCCATCGCCGATCAGGAAGCCCGGCGGACGCTCGAGATGATCGCGGCCCGCCGTGCCGCCGCCGAGGCTCCCGCGGCTCCCGCGCCGCCTCGAGAAGAAAACAAGCTGATGGACAAGCCGCCCGAGCTGGCGCCGCTTTCTCGCGCTCCCATAAACCTGAAGATGACCAACGATTCGCGTATCGTGTTTGAGACTGTGGGCAAGCTGGCCGGCCTAACGGTGATCTTCGACCCTGATTTTCCCGCCCGGCGAATCACCACCGAGCTGAACAACGTCTCCCTGGAGCAGGCACTCGACATCGCCGCGCTGCAGAGCAAGGCCTTCTGGAAGCCGGTGACCAGCAACATCATCCTGGTGGTCCCCGAGCAGCCGCAGAAACGGCGCGACTACGAAGAGCAGGTGGTGCGCACCTTCTACATGTCCAATACCCTGCTGCCGCAGGACCTCCAAGAAATTGTAACTGGCCTGCGCCAGTTGCTGGATCTCAAGCGCATCCAGCAAGTCAATTCGCAGAACGCCATTATCATCCGGGATACACCGGACAAGCTGCTGCTCGCCGAGAAACTGATCCGCGATATTGACAAGGCCAAGCCTGAAGTAGTCATCCAGGTGGCCGTGCTGCAGGCGCGCCGCGACCGCGTGCGTGACCTGGGCATCCAACCCGACACCTCCGCCACGCTTGCCTTTACGCCACGAGGGCTCAGCGCCACGACTAGCGGCACCACCACTCCATCCACGACCGCGAACACTGTCACGCTCAAACAGCTCCAGCACCTCTCGAGCGCCGACTACAGCGTCAAGCTGCCCGGCGCGACTGCAAATGCCCTGCTGACTGACAGCACTACCAAGATCATCCAGAACCCGGAGATCCGGGTGGTGGACGGCCAGTCCGCCAAGCTCCGCGTCGGCGACCGCGTTCCGGTGGCGACGGGCAGCTTCCAGGCAGGCGTCGGGGTAGGCACAGCCGGCGGCGTGGGCGCCGCGGGATTTGTCAACCCACTGGTGAATACACAATTCCAGTACATTGACGTGGGCGTGAACGTGGACATTACCCCTCGCATCCACCCCAACCGCGAGGTCAGCATGAAGGTCTCGGTGGAGGTTTCCTCGGTGACCGGCCGGGTGAGCATCGGGGGCATCGACCAACCCATCATCAGCCAGCGCAAGATTGATCACGACGTGCGGCTGATGGAAGGTGAAGTTAGCATCCTCGGCGGGCTGATCGAGCGAACAGAGACCAAGACGCTAACCGGCTGGCCGGGACTCTCCAGAATCCCCTTACTCCGCTACTTTTTCTCCGGGGAGAACACCGATAAAGCGGAGAACGAGGTGTTGATCGTTCTCATACCGCGAATTGTGCGCCAGGCGACCATCACGGAGGCCAACCTGCGCACTCTGAGCTCCGGCACCGAGACGAACGTCCAGGTTCACCGGGAGAGCGAAATGGTGGCACCGCGTGCGCCGCAGCCGCCGCCCGCAACTACACCTGCGCCGGCCCCGACCCCCACGCCCGGGACCGATGCCACCCGCCCAGCTCGGCTGCGCTTTGAGCCCCAGGCCATCGCGTTGCATCCGGGCGAGACGACCACGATCGGTGTCGTGGTGGAAGACGTCCACGACCTCTTCTCCATCCCCATGCTGCTGCAGTACGACCCCGCGGTGATCGCCGTGGACGAGGTTCGCAACGGCGGCTTCCTCTCCGGCGGCACGCAAGAGATCGCCATCGTCCAGCGGATCGATAAGGAGCGCGGCCAGGCTATCGTTTCCGCGACACGGCAGCCAAACACCCCGGGAGTGAACGGCAGCGGGACGCTCCTGGGCATCGTGGTCCGCGGCTTGGCCACCGGCACTTCTTCACTCTCCATCGTGCAGGTAAACGGGCACGATTCGCAGCAGAAATCCCTCACTTTGGTCACCGGCGAAGCTTCCATCCGGGTGCAGTAGCGGGACGGGAGGTGTAAAGTGCGACGTGCACGGCGAGGCAGCAGTGCTCAGGCGGGGATGACCCTGCTGGAGCTTGTGGTTGCCTGTGCCATCTTGATGATCCTTTCCACAGCCGCGCTCCCGGTCGCCCGGATGACCATGAAACGCCAGAAGGAAAGCGAGCTTCGCCGCGACCTGCGCGAGATGCGCACGGCCATTGACCGCTACAAGGACGCCGCCGACCGCAATCTGTTTCGCGTCGAGGTGGGCACCGAGGGCTATCCACCCGACCTGGAGACACTGGCCAAGGGAATAACGATAGGCGCTCAGGGCGATCGCCGCCTCCGCTTCCTGCGAAAGATCCCCGTGGACCCGATGACCGGCCGAACCGACTGGGGACTGCGGGCAGTCCAGGACGACCCCGACTCAACCAGTTGGGGCGGCAAGAATGTGTTTGATGTCTTTTCGCGCTCGACTGGCACCGCGCTCGACGGGACGCACTATGCAGACTGGTAGCCGAATGAGGAGTCGCCACCGCGGCAGGCTCGCTAGGGCCGGGTTCACCATGCTCGAGCTGATGGTGGTGATCGCCATCATCCTGGTCCTGCTGGGGCTGGCGGTCGGCCGCTACGAGCGCTCGATCCTGCGCTCCAAGGAAGTGGCGCTCAAGCAGGATCTGGTCGTGATGCGACAGGCCATCGAGAACTACACGCTCGACAAAGAAGCGGCGCCTCAATCTTTGGACGATCTAGTTTCCGCGCAATACCTGCGTGAGATCCCCACCGATCCCATCACTCACAAAAAGGACTGGCGGCTGGACTTCGAGAACGTCCTGCTCAGTCCGGAGCAGAGCGGCACCGGTATCAGCGACGTGCACTCGTCTTCCGACCAGGTCTCGCCCTTCGAGCAAACGCCATACAGTTCGTGGTAACCCACGCGGTCACGGCGGGATTACCGAGGGCGGTTTCTCCCAGCTCTGTTTGACGATCCCGAGCGATTCCGCTATAGTGTCTGCGCGGGGTGGAGCAGTCTGGTAGCTCGTCGGGCTCATAACCCGAAGGTCGTTGGTTCAAATCCAACCCCCGCAACCACGGGCGCTTTGAGGCTCAACCTTGAAGCGCCCTTCTTGCTTTTCGCCGCCAAGCACAGAGCTCTTCGGGCTGACTTCCTCCGGCCCGCCGTCAGCGGCGGGTGGCCGAAGGTCAGTTCAAGTCTGGCCCCCCGCAACCATGGGCGCTTTGGGGCAAATCCCTGAAGCGCCCTTCTCGCTTTTGGTTACAGGTAAAGCCGCATCGTTTCCCTCCCTAGTTGAAGGCCACGCTGTTGTTCCTGTTCCCCATTTTGGGAACAAATCGCCGTAAATCGCCCGTTCTACGGCGAGCGCGGCCTCGCGTTCCGCTTCCGCCGACGTATGCGTGTAGACGTCCGCTGTCATGTTGATGGCGGAGTGGCCCAAAAGCTATTGCGCCAGCTTGAAGTTGCTGGTCTGCGCGTTCATGAAGCTCGCAGCCGAGTCTCGGAAGGTATGAACCCTCGACGCTCCGGACGCCGGTAGACGCGGACCAGCAAGAGAGATCCGGCGCCCCACAGCCAAGAACTGCCAACTGCGCTTGAGGAAAACCCAGAGCCAGGCCAATACGTGGACTACCCAGAGCGATGGGATTGCGAGTGCCATCGCCTCTGCGTCTGTTGGTGAGCCCACTCTATCCGCGAGGGGAATTTCTCTGGGTCCCAGCCCCCAACAGCATTCTCCGGGATTCCGGCTGGGACGGCGCCCCACGTATCCTTCAGCCGAATCCCCAGCAGACCCTTACCTTGACGAATACTTTCTTGAATTTCCCATTGAACCCAAGGGCTCTGCGCCGTCTTATTGCCGAATAAAACGATTGTGACGGACGCAGGGCGCAGGTACTCCTCGCTGATAACCCGTGCCACGTAGTTGCTATCTGCAGTGTTTATGCGAGGGTCGAGCTTGTGATTGTAAAATTCGAAATTGTCGAGGATATTTTGCAGCCCAAGGAAACCATTCACTTGTTCCGTGTCATCGTGGACGAAACTAATGAAGATTCTTCTTGTTGGCATCGCAAGACCTCTCCATTCCCGGCAAGCCAAATGACGAGGCTACCGGCAGCAGGCCAGTTCATTTGACGCTACGTTGTCACGTAGAACTGAAACGCCTTGGCCCTTTCGCGTATATCTTCTTGCCGTTACCTGTAATGTATCGGCAGAAGACCTCCCGATGCCCAGCAGGACGGTTACCACTTTCTTTAATTAATCTGCGCGACGATTCTTGAGGTCGGAGCCTCCGCGGTTGTGCGCTTTTGGGCGGATTATACCCAAGCCGCAGTTGATGGTACCTCCCGGCTATTGCTCCTTCGGAGTCGGTCACCGCCGCCCGGCCTCTTGGACCTGCATAGTTATGCTCGGCTGTCATGCACGTTGTTTTGATGCCTGACCCATTCTGGGAACAAGTCGAGGAACAGATTGGGAACAGAACACCCGAGAACGGAGTAGAAAACCGTAGAACTAGGTGCACCTAAATCATCGAGAGGCAAAGACGGGCTATTGGATTTCGCTGCTCATAACCCGCAGGTTCAAATCTGGACACCGCAACCGTGGGCGTCCCAATGTAAACCATTGGGACACCCATCTTTTTTGTCAGACCGGGGGAATATCCGCAAGAATTCGTCCGTCGGCGAACCGGAAAGGGCACCCAGCGTGAATTGGACGTGTCCGGCCTGCTGCCTTAAGTGCGGCGAGCCGCAGGCCTATTGTCGTTTCGACGGAGTGTGTTTCCTCACAGGAGGATTCTTGTGGCTAGCTAAGCGGCGGGTCCGTCGCCGACGCCGTCCCCGTCGAGTTGGCCCGAATCACAAAAGTTTGGTCGGTGAAGAACCCGCGCTGGCCGGTGTTGCCGCGGCTGGTGGGATCGGCAGTGATGGTGTAGGTGTTGACCACACCTCCGACACCGGCCGGGCCTGCAGTGTAGATGAAGGTGTAGCCACTCTTGATTCCGCCGGCAAGCGTGGAGTCGATCAGGTCAGCGGCAGCGGCACTGGGGACGACGGCCGGCCCCAAGTTCGACAGGGCGGCTGGGTAGCCAGTGCCGTACGTCGAGGCATAGTTGGCGCACGCGGTATTCAGCGTCCGCAGGGAATGTACCGCCGACGCTTCATTTGCGTTCAGCTTGGAGCGGAGCAAGTTGGGGATGGCAATCGCGGCAATGATCAGAATGATCGCCACGACAATCAGGAGCTCAATGAGCGAAAAACCCTTCTGTTTTCGGCTCATACTTTGCACCTCGTGCCCGACGGGCGAGAAAATCTGCGCTCGCGCCTTCATAGTCCTTCTCCTCCCTGTCTTGCCATGAAGGTAGTGTACCGCACCGAAACGCAGCAGTGGGCTCGCCATCTCAGGCTCTTTTCAAGTTTGGTACTAGCCGCGAGGACAGACCCTCCGCCGAGAAACCGCCGGGCCGCCCGCCGTCTCTTGTTCCTAGATGAGCGTCGTCTTATAGTTCGGCAGTGAAGCAATGGACCGCCGCTTCCCCGAGAACAGGCCCTTACGGTGATGACATTGGGCAGCCGAACCCCGGAAGCGGCGAGGCGCCCTTGCGCACCTCGAATGTGCGAGTCAGGCGCCTGGTCGCCGGTTCCTATCCCTGTCGAGCCTCTAGAGCGTGGTCTTGCCCGTCGCCACCTTGTAGTCGTGGATAATCACCGCCACGTCCGAGGCAAACTGCTTCACATTGCTTGCGGACCCCCCGGCAGGGAGCTTGAGCAGGCCGCTCGCGACCAGACTATCCACAAGGGTCGAGATGTTGGTGCCAACCTTGGTCCAGTCCACTGTGCCACCGGCCATAGTGGCATTCACGATATAGGTGTCCAGGAAACGCAGCAGGGAGCCCGGGGCAATGCTTACGCCGCCGTACTGCGCCATGGCGCCGCAAATGGAGCTGGCGAACAACTTCAGTTGGTCGGCAGTCGTCTCCGTCGGCAGGGCGATCAAGCCGTCCCGCAGGGCGGCATCCACTATGGCGCCGACCGCCGCATCCTGCGCCGCTTGATTGGGGGTCACGCCGTCAGCGTTGACCGGTGGGAGGGCGTCCGCCGCTGCTCCCATCGTTCCCAGAAGAAAAACCATCGTGTGCGGCGTCTGCACGATATACGACACCGAAACACCATAGGCCTTGTACTGCGTGATGCTCATGTTGGCCGGCATGGTTGTCAGGCCAACACTTACCGCATTCTTCACGAAGCACTTCACCGCAGCGTCCGGGCTCGCGGTGCACCCGGTCGACTGGGACCGCGCTGGCAGTGTGACCGCCAGCAACAAAACCAGACATCCCCAGAGCAATCGTTTCTTTTTCCGATTCATCGAGCTGCTCCTTTATCCCTTTTCTCGCGCTGCATGCTGTCTTCACGAGGCTGGGAGAGGGGCCGCCGGCCTTGAATCCGCAGCGTACTGCAAGGATACGAGCGGGGCGCACGCTGCGCTACTGGCTTGAAGGACAAGCTGCGACCCGGGGTTGTGCCTGTCCGACCGAACAGGCCCAAGTTCAGTTGACAGCCTTTGGCTTGACTACCACGCCCGGGAATCAAATAAACCGAACAGGAATGGGATGCCTCCTGGAGAATTGCGCCGTTACATCGAAAGGACCGAGGAGAACCATGGACGGTTATTTGCACGGGGATTTGAGGGGGAAAATGTACTCAATTCGCTCACAGCGGAGGCGGGCGATAGGGTTTCGTAGCGATGGATCCCGCACTCAGGCAGGATGCTCTCCGACCGTTGGAACGATTGCCAGTGGAATCAAGCGTTCGGACCTGGGGGCCGAGGCTTAGTCCCGCGATTGATCGCGCTGCGCGCTGGCCCCGCCAGGGTTCCTAAGTTGGCGGAGCTTGTTGCGCATTCTCGCTGGGTCCAGACCGGCGGCATGGCAGACGGTCCGAAAATCCATCTCGTCCTCAAAAAGGAAGGCTTCGGCTTCCTTCCGGGAACGCTGAGGCCCCGAGACCCATTCCTCCACTGTCTTTGCCAGTACGGCCGTCCACAGGCGTTGCTCGGGCATCCACTGCAGATCGTCTTGCTTGGTTCTCATTGCAAACATGGCGTTCCCTCGGCGCCGCCACCTTAAATCATGCGGGCACTCACGCCTGAAGGAAGCACGCTCATGGCCGACAGACATAACCTTCCTTCAGTCGATCGTTTGTCCCAGAACTACATGTAAGAGAGCAACATATCCCCTGCGGCTGAACAGGGTCTTGCGGATCGTACCAGTGCCGGGTGGCCAGGGTCGAACAGAGTGCCAATCCTTGTTTCACCCTGAAACGGGAGCTGTGCCTTAGGGTGCCGGCGCAAGACGGGCGAACCCTGTTCGTCCTGCCGATCTGCCACGGCCGCTATTTCTTCGTGTACTTTTCAAACCAATAGCGCAGGTAGAGCTGTGTGCGCATAAAGTTTGACGGCTTCGATGTAGTGCCGTGGAACTCCTCGTTGAAGCGCACCATGGCCGTTGGCACCCTGCGAATCTTGAGCGCCTCGTAGAACTCCTCGGTCTGCGAGATGGGCGTGCGGAGGTCGAGTTCCCCGGTCATGAGCATCGTGGGCGTCTTGACGTTACCGACGTACATCAGGGGCGAACGCTGAAGGTGCTCGGTGGGGTCTTCCCACGGGTGCTTCTTGAAGTTGGAATACCAGTAGGGAGGGCCGTCGGTGGAGCCCACGAACGAGATCCAGTCGATCACCGGGCAATTCGACGAAGCTGCCGCAAAGCGATCGGTATGGCCGACGATCCAAGCGGTCAACACGCCACCGCCGCTGCAGCCGTAGACGAAGAGATTGCGGGTGTCGATGTAGCCCCGGGCGATGACCTCGTCCACTCCTCTCATCAGGTCGTCGTAGTCCTTGCTGGGATAGGCATACTTGATAGCGTTGCCGAAGGCGCTGCCGTAGCCGGAGGAGCCGCGGGGATTGGTGTAGAGCACTACGTAACCCTCGGCGGCGTGGTTTTGCCAGCCGAAATTGAACCCCACGCCGTACATCCCGTGGGGCCCGCCGTGGATGCTGAGCATGAGTGGATACTTTCTCTTGGGATCGAAGCCTGGCGGCTTGATAATCCAGCCCTGGATGCGCAAACTGTCTGCCGAGCTGTACCAGATCTCTTCGACTTCGCCGAGCTTAACGTCGTGCAGCATGCCGTCGTTAACAAAGGTAAGCTGCTTCGGCTCCGGCTTGCGGAGGTCGAAGACAACTACATCGGCGGGCTTGTAATAGCTGGTGAGCGTGCCTACGGCCTGGCCGGTTGAGCTAATGCCGCTCACGTGAAGCAGTTGGTTGCCCTGCGTGACCTGACGTATCTCGCCCCGCAGTGAGACGAAGTGCAGGTTGCGCGTGCCGCGGTCCTCCGCAGTGAAGTACACCCCGCTGCCATCAGGCGCCCAGCGCATCTCCTGCGGCGTGCGGTCCAGCCCGGCGGTTAGCACCCTTGGGTTCAAGCCGTCGATTCCCATCACCGAGAGCTTGACATCGATGTAGGTGTCGTCGGTCCAATCGTAGCCCGTGTAGGCCACCAGCTTCCCGTCGGGCGAGACCACCGGGTTCTGGTCCGGGCCCTTGCGGTGCGTTAGTTGCCGGAGGGATGCGTCGCGGACATTGACGGCGTAGATTTCCGATTCCCGCGTCTGATACTCCCAGTCGTCTGTCCGCAGGCTGCTGAAGAGAATCTCGCGCCCATCGGGAGTCCACGAGAGCTGCGCACCTGTGCTGAACAGCTCGCTGCCATGGTTGTAGTCGCCGCTGGTGAGCTGCCGCGGCGCGCCCCCGGTGGCCGGCACAAGAAACACATGGCGGTAGCCGTCCTCAAGAAAACCCACGCGGTCCAAGCGATACACCGGCCGCTCGACAATGCGCGGGTCCTTTGTCCACTTCGCGCCTTCGGGCCGCGGCGGCAGTTTGATGTTCCATGTCTCCTTCTTCGGCACCACCATGGTGAAGGCGATGAACTGCCCATCCGGCGACCACGCCAGGCCGGCGGGCGTTTTTTCGACGCGCGTGATTTGTGTGACTCCTCCTTCCGCATCCATCCAACGCACGAAGATCTGCGTGCCTGCGGGCTGGCCCTCGGCCAGGTAGGCGATGCGGGTGCCATCTGGCGACCAGCGCGCCGAGGAGCCCTTGATCATGGAGCGCTGCCGGCTACCGTCGGCGTTCAGGATCCACAGCGCCGATTCCCATTTGTCGTTCAGTTTGTCCACCCAGCGGCGCGTGAACACGATCTGCTTCCCGTCGGGGGAAATCTGGGGATCTGCGACCTCCTCCATGTCGAGGTAGAAGTCGAGACTGAGCTTGCGGCTCTGCGCTTGCGCGCCTGCGGCCGCGGGCAAAAACAGGACGACTACAATCATCCACGACAGGACTCTGTGTGGCATCTTGGCTCCTTCTGACGAGAATCACGGATTCCGAGGCCAACCGAAAAGGCATTTGTATTTGCGACTCAGGATGACTCGAAAGCGCCGACTCTCCCACCGTAGGAAAGCCCGCCCTCAGACGCTTCTTAGCCGGGCTGCCTGGGGGACGCGGCCGGCCAACCCCAGGAGAGTTTTCTACCACAACTGGCGCATCTGCGTTCGTCGGACTTGCCGGAGGACTCCGAATCGCCGCGAAGGCAGCTCACAAATCCGAAGCCGAATCGCGAGGACAAAACGGAACGCTGCGGAGAAGCCTGCTACTCGACGCGCTCGCCAAGCACGACACGGTTGCGCCCTTCCGACTTGGCACGATACAGAGCTTGGTCGGACGCGCGCAAGAGGTCTTCGACAGTCAAGCCGTGGTCGGGGAAGACGGCCACGCCGATCGAGAGCGACACGGTCCCGAGCGACTGGCCGCGGTGCTACACATTCAGGCGTTTGAATTCATCCCGAAGCCGCTCGCCGCGTTGCTGGGTGACTTGAACGGTGGCATCCGGCAGAACCAGGACGAACTCCTCGCCACCAAAGCGGCAGGCGATGTCCTCCCGACGAGTGCGCGTCCTTAGGAATTCGCCCAGCTCGCGCAATAGCGTGTCGCCCGCTTCGTGCCCGTGAGTATCGTTGAAGCGCTTGAAGTGGTCCAGGTCGAGCATCATGATCCCCAGGCGTCGCCGGTTGCGGGCAGCACGGCGCAGTTCGCGCGCCAGCGACTCCTCCCTGTAACGCCGGTTGTACAGGCCCCGTGAGCGGGTCGCGGATGGATTGCATCCGCAGAGTCTCGCGCAGCCGCAGATTGGCCAGCGCCAGCTGGCCGGCGGCCGTCACTGCCAGCCGTCGCTTGGCTTCGGACAACCCATTAACGGGACCGTTCGAAGCGTTGCCGCACAGCAGGTGGAGCACGCCGAGAGCCTCGCCCTGTCCCATCATGGGTACACACAGATAGCCGACCGGCACCTGCTCCCCCAGATACTGGCAGATCAGGCCGGAGGCGGGGTCGTCCACCGCATGCAGCTGTCCGCGGCGCAGCGCCCAGCATTCCTCCGGGGCAAACACACGTTCACACGCCAGCGATTCGCCCCAGACCGCGACTGCTTCCACCAGGTTCTGCGAGGCATTGAGCACACACAGCGCTCCGGACTCCGTGGGAAACAGTTGGTGTGCGAAGCGGGCGATGACGGCATAGGCTTCCTCGGCGGCAACGCAGGTCTGCAGCAGGTCGCCCATTTCGTTGAGCAGCGTAGTCTCGCGGGTTCGCTTCTCCAACTCGCTCAGCCAGCCGGTGAGCACAGCATTGGCCTGCTGGAGGGCTTCCTCGATGCGCTTGTGCTCGGAGACGTCACGGGCGATCGCGGAAGCCCCGATAATCGCGCCCGAAGCGTCCTTGACTAAAGCGCCGCAGACCATCACTCACGAACTTGCGCTACTTGATTGCGAGGTCGAACTGAAAAAATTCCTCACGGCCATGGAGATGCTTCGGGAGAAACTCGGGCCGATCCTATTTCAATTTCCCTACTTTAACCGCGTGGCATTTTCAACCGTGGAGGATTTCCTCGAACGGCTTGCACCGTTCCTCGCAGGGCTGCCGCGGCGCCACCGGTTTGCGGTGGAGCTCCGCAACAAGAACTGGCTCGGGCCGAAGCTCTACGAGATATTGCGGAAGCACAAGACTGCTCTGGCGTTGATCGGCCATCCGTGGATGCCTCGGCCCAGGGAGTGGATAGCCCGGGGCGATCCCATCACGTCAGATTTCACCTACATCCGCTGGCTGGGCGACCGGAAGGGCATCGAGGAAGCACCAAGAGCTGGAACAAGGTGATCGTGGACCGCCAGCAGGAACTCGAGGAATGGGTGGAGGCGTGCCAAACTTCAATCAGCGCAACATCGCCATATTCGGCTTTGCCAACAATCACTACGCCGGCCATGCGCCGGCCACGGTGCGCCTGTTCTGGGACCTTTGGCGTAAGAAAAAATGATCAAGAGGGAAAAAGTCGCTGGAAATTCAGCTCTTGGGGAGGCGCCAGTCGCGGGCTCAGACGAATGCCGATCTCGACGGAGGCGTCAAGGCGCGACGAAACGTCACCGTATACTTCCGCCGCTGGTAGTAATACTCAAAAACGATCTGGTGGCCGCTCCGCAAACGCCCCGGCCCGCGCTTCTTCGATTCGGAGAGCACCAAATACCTGCCGAGAACCGTGTAAGTGCCGCGTTCGCCCCAAATCCGATAGCTCCCATCGGGAAACAAGGTCAGTGGGGGGCTGCTGCAACGAATCCTGCGCTTGCCGACCTGGATATTGGAGCATCGGTAGGTGCCGGCAATTTGGGACTGCGCCCTCGCCGACGGGCAACTCAGCAGCAGGCCGGTCAGGACCAGCAGACCCCACAAACATAAACGAAGCGTCCGCATTGGACTTGCCCCCGACTCCCAAGACCGCCGACGGCGGGCCTCCCTCAGGCCGGAGTGAAGTGAATCGCATTGCAAATTTCGCGCCAGACGCGGTATTTCTAACCCCTTGCAAACAAGGGAGTTGACAGAGGCTCAGGGTGGGCGGCTGCACCCCTGTGGCACACTTAGCTCGCTCGTTGGAATGAATGGGAAAAGAAATCACCCCATCGGGCAAGTGAGCCTGGGGGGGGCCATCAGGGGGGCCATGGCGAACCGGGCTGCACATCCGGTCAGGAGAAGCCGTCACCAGTACAAGCTTTGGGTCGGGTCGAGCCTCAAGCGATGGCTGTTCGCTGGCACTCAGCCCTGACTGCACTCAAAGGCACAATCAGCCCCGTCGTGCACGGTGAACTCAGCAAGTTGAAGTGGGCACGCCAAGCGAGGCCACACGCGCCAGCCCACCACGACAGACCGAAGCTGGGTTTCGCAGGCCGCCGCATTCTTACATGTCCCCCTTCTTACAGCTCAACTTTCGCGCCGGAGAAGCTGCAAACAGTTCTACCCCCGCGCGACCGCTCGGAAGGCGAGTACTGCATTCAGCCCGCCGAAGGCAAATGAGTTGGATAGTGCGCACTCAACTCTGGCAGGGCGAGCAAGATTTGGAATTACATCCAGATCGCACAAGGGATCAGGCTTCGTGAAGTTCATAGTGGGTGGAAGGATGCCACAACGAAGCGCCATGACAGTTGCCACCGCCTCCAAGGCACCCGCAGCGCCGAGAGCGTGCCCATGCATGGACTTTGTAGAGCTTATCGCGAGACGCTCGGCGTGCGCTCCGAAGAGTTCGCGAATCGCCTGTGTCTCGGTGGGGTCGTTGCCCGGCGTGCCGGTGCCGTGCGCGTTAAGGTAGCCGACCTGCTCCGGATGGATTTCCGCGTCCGCCAGAGCTGCGCGCATGGCTCGGTTGGCACCTTCCGCGGAAGGGTGCGTAATGTGATGAGCGTCCGACGACATTCCGCATCCCGCAATCTCAGCATAGATCCGTGCTCCTCTGGCTTTCGCCGCCTCGAGCGGTTCCAGGACCAGCATGGCGCCTCCCTCGCCCAGGATCATGCCACGGCGATCCACTGAGAAAGGCCGGCAGGTGTCCGGAGCGATGACGCGCATCGCCTCCCAGGCTTTCAACAAGCCGAAGCCGAAGGGCGCCTCGCTTCCTCCGGCAATCGCCAGATCGGCTTCCCCGCTTCGAACCATTCGGAACGCCAAGCCGATGGCATGATTGGATGAGGAGCAAGCGGTAGAAATCGTCAGGGCGGGGCCAGTCGTGCCGAGTTCCATGGAGATATGGCTTGCGCCAGCATTGGCCATGGTCCGAGGTATCGTCAAAGGATGGACCCGGTCTCGGTTCTGCAGATAAATATCTACAAACCCGGCATCCTGGCTGATTTGACCGCCTAAGCAAGAGCCACACAGCACTGCTGTTCTCTCCCGGAGCCCGGGAGACAGGGTAATGCCGGAGTCCTTCACTGCCTCTCGCGCGGTGATAAGGGCGAACTGCGCGAATCGATCGAGCAAACTCGCCAGGTCAGGCCCAAAATGGCTGCCAGGATCGTACTCTCGCACCTCGGCACCGTTTTGGAAGCGCAACTTGGAGACATCTAAAGACCGAATCGGAGCAATGCCTAATCGGCCCCCGCGCAGCCCGTTCCAGACCTCCGTCAGATCGTGACCCAGGGCACAGATGACGCCCAGGCCCGAAACGGCGACTCGGCGGCCGGTCATGGATCATTCCACCGCCGCGGCGGAGTTCAGCGGCAGACGGGGCGCCAGCTTCCTCACTCCCTCAACAATATCGCGCACACTACGTATGGAACGCACAGCCTCATCGGAGATGACGATTTTCATCTGATCTTCCAGTTCTGACACCAGGACGATGGTATCCAGCGAATCGACGCCCAGCTCCTGGAGCGCGCTGTCGAGGCGAATGCTCTCGCGTGGTATCCGCTTCACCGAAGCGAGAACAGTGAGTACCTTCTCTTCGATCTCATCGGGCATGACTCTTGCTCCTCTGGTCTTTGAAGCTAACCGACCTTTAGATCCAGCGGTAAGCCGAAGGCGAGCCGCCGCTGGTCGCAAACCCTCCTGCTAATTACCCATTATCACAGGTTCGGCTTAAATAGTAGATTGTGGCGGCAGGTGCCTCCGTACAGCTCAGCCCTAGACTCCGCGTAGACTCGGGCTACTTCTCAGGCGGGATTTCCGGAATGGCGGCGCCGTCCTTGCGGGGATCGGAAGCGCCGTAGTTGATACCGGCGGCGAAGTCGCGTTGGACGGCTTGTCCGCCGCCCATCTGCGGAGAAAATACGCCGCGCACTTCGATCATGTGCCCCTTGGCAGTCAGCTCATTGCGAATATTGCTTGGGATGCGGCCTTCCAAGGCAAGGTCGCAGCCCTCAAAGGTAGACTTTGTGAACCGGGCGGCCTCGAGCGCCGCTTGGATGTTCATCTTGAAGTCCACGATGTTGGCGACAAACTGCGCGTGCGCCTGCGATTGGTTCCAGCCGCCCATGATGCCGAAGGCGATGCGTACTTCGCCCTTCTGCATGAACGCCGGGATGATTGTGTGGAGCGGGCGCTTGCGCCCGGCCAGAGCATTGGGAGACGCGGGATCGAGGCTGAACAGTGCGCCGCGGTCGTGGAGCACGAATCCCGTGCCATCAGCCACTAGCCCAGAGCCGAACGGCTCATAGTTGCTCTGGATCAGCGACACCATGTTCCCTTCGCGGTCCACCACACTCAGATAAGTGGTATCCCCGCCTTGCGCCGGCGCCTCCGGCGCGCCGGGCTCCGCCGCGCATTTGGCTTTGTTCATATCGATCAGTTTGGCGCGCTCCCGGGCGTAGTCCTTGGCGATCAGGCCCGCCACCGGCAGTTTGGCGCGCTTCGGATCGCCAATGTAGCGCACAAGGTCGGCATAGGCGAGCTTCTTAGCCTCGATCATCACGTGCAGGGCGCGCGTGGAGTTGGGCCCGAACTGGCCGAGCGTGAAATTCTCCATCAGGTTGAGCATCTCGAGAGCGGCAATGCCTTGGCCGTTGGGCGGCATCTCGTAAACGGTCCAATCGCGGTACGTGATGGAGATGGGGTCCACCCACTCGCCCGAATAGTCGGCCAGGTCTTTCATCGTCAATGTGCCGCCGTGGTGCCGGGAAAGCTCGAAGAGCCGCCGGGCAATCTCTCCCTTGTAGAATGCATCGCGCCCTTGCGCCGCAAGTTGACGATACGACCAAGCCAGGTCGCGGTTGCGGAAAAGCTCGCCGACCCGCGGGGCGCGGTCCTTGATGAGATAGGTTTGAGCGGCGTTATCATTGGCGCGCAGTAGATCCACCGAACGGCCCCAGATGCCGCCCACCATCTCCGTCACCGGAAATCCCTCGTCGGCGGCGCGGATCGCCGGCGCCAGCACCTCGGCCAGCTTCCTCCGGCCGAAGCGCTCGAGCAACCTTTGCCAGCCGTCCACCGCACCCGGCACGGTCACCGAATGAATGCCGCGCTCGGGCATCGAACGAAAACCTTTGCTCCTCAGAAACTCGATGCTCAGGCCGGCGGGCGCCCATCCGCTCGCATTGAGGCCGTAGAGCTTGCCCGTCTTCGCGTCGTAAACGATGGCAAAGAGATCGCCGCCGATGCCGTTCGACATGGGCGCCACGAGGCCCAGCATGGCGTTGGCCGCCACCGCCGCGTCCGCGGCAGTGCCGCCGCGCTCAAGCATTTCGACTCCGGCCTGCGCCGCCAACGGCGATTCTGCCGCCACAATCCCGTTGCGCGAGATCACCATCGAGCGCGCCTGACCGCGGTCGGGCGCGCTGATATTCTGCGCGTCCATCTTGTCGGCCATCATTGCCAGCCCCGCAAGGATACCCGCCGCAAAGAGTGCTGCTCTCCGCTGTTTTCTTCGCATCGCGATGTTCGGCTCCCTCGCACTTTGAGCTTCCCGCGCACTCTAGCGTGAAACCAGACGCGTGGCAACTCGGCAATATGCGGGCCTGCGGTTGCGCCGGGAGGCCATTCTGGCTGTTGACACTGGGGGCGAACTGGGCGAGGCTGGTTGGCCCTGGGCCGGGAAATCTTCACGAGGGGGAGCCAACACCTATGCAAGAAACACCGAAGCAGTACACCAAGCGGATTTTGGCCTACGTCGCAGGAAAGAAGCCGCTCCGCGTGCAACAATCCACCGTGAAAAAAATCGAGCGACTGATCCACCCGCTGACGCCGCAGCAGTTGCGCCGGCGGCCGGCACCGGGGAAGTGGTCCATCGCGGAGATCCTGGCGCATCTCGCCGATACCGAACTGGTCGGCGGCTACCGCATCCGCATGATTCTGGGCTCGAACAGGACGCCCATCCAGGCGTTCGATCAGAACGTCTGGGCGCGGAACGCCAACTACGCCCGACAGAGCCCGCGGAAATCCCTGCGGACGTTTCGCACGCTCCGCGAGCACAACCTCGCCCTGCTGAAATCGCTGCCTGCGCACAAGTGGAGCCGGTACGGCATCCACGCCGAACGCGGCAAGGAATCCATTGGCCGGGTAGCGCAGATGTTTGCCGGCCACGACATCAACCATCTCCAGCAGATCGAACGCATCGCCCACCAGAAGCGGCGCCGAAAGAAATAAACGCGCCAGGCGAATGCGGCTGGCTCGACTCAGTTACGCCGGCGGGAGCCCATCCCTGTCCGTAGTCTCCGGCGGAGTTGGATGGGTCGCGTCTGTCCGGTAGAATGGTTGCCGCGATCCTGGCGAGGTTCAAGCTTGTTTGAGGCCAAAGATCTCTCGGAAAAGCTGCGCGCTGCCCGCGGCGAACTTGCGGGAACCGGAGCGGAGCCTGCCCCAGCGAAATCCAGCGAGCGGCGGGTCGTGCCAGAGACCGCCTTCGCGCGGGAGATTGAAAGTGTTCTGCGCGCCGAGCATGCCGACCCATTTCACATCCTCGGCCCGCACACGATCGAATCCGGGGGCGAGAAATGCCTCGCCATTCGCACCTGCCTCCCGGGCGCGAGCGAAGTGAGCGTGGTCTTCGCAGACGGCCGGGCTTCCTGCCTTGCCAAGAAGATTCATCCGGATGGATTCTTCGAGGCTATCCTCCCCGCAGCCGACGCTGTCCCGCCCACGCCGATCTCCTATCGTCTCCGCGTTCGTTACGCAGATGGCCCGACCCGCGAGATCTACGACCCCTACGCATTTCCGCCACTCCTCTCAGACTTCGACCTGCATCTGATCGGTGAGGGCACGCACTACCCGAAATACGAAAAGCTTGGCGCGCACCTGAGGGAGATGGTGGGCGTGCGCGGGGCGCACTTTGGCGTGTGGGCGCCCAATGCGCGGCGCGTCAGCGTGGTAGGCGACTTCAACCAATGGGATGGCCGCGTCCACCCGATGCGCCACCGCGGCGCCTCGGGCGTCTGGGAGCTGTTCCTTCCGGGTCTCGACGAGGGGATGATCTACAAATTTGAGATCCGCCCGAACTCAGGCGACGCCACGCTGCTGAAGGCCGATCCGTACGGCTTCTATGCCGAGCTGCGGCCGAAGTCCGGCTCGATTGTGGCCGACATCGAGCGCTACGCCTGGGGCGATGCCGCCTGGATGGCCGCCCGCAGCCAGCGCAACTGGCTTGAGTCGCCGATATCGATCTACGAGATGCATCTGGGCTCGTGGCGCCGTGTTTGGGAAGAAGGCAATCGCTGGCTCACCTACCGTGAGCTGGCCGACCGGCTGATCCCCTACGTCAAGCTGATGGGCTACACACACATCCAACTGCTGCCAGTGATGGAGCACCCGTTCGATGGATCGTGGGGCTACCAGACCATCGGCTACTATGCCGCCACCAGCAGATACGGCGGGCCCGCCGACTTGATGCACCTGGTGGACCGCTGCCACCAGGAAGGCATCGGTGTGATCCTGGACTGGACGCCGGCACATTTCCCCCGCGATGCGCACGGGCTGGCGCAATTCGATGGCACGCACCTCTACGAGCACGCCGACCCGCGGCAGGGCGCGCACCCCGACTGGGGCACGCTTGTGTTCAATTACGGCCGCAACGAAGTGCAGAATTTCCTGGTCTCGAATGCGCTGTTCTGGCTTGATAAGTACCACGCCGACGGCCTGCGGGTGGATGCGGTCGCTTCGATGCTCTATCTCGATTACTCGCGCAAGGCCGGCGAGTGGATCCCGAACGAATACGGCGGTCGAGAGAACCTCGCGGCCATCGCCTTCCTGAAGCGGTTGAACGAAGTCGTCCACGGACGCCATCCCGGCGTGCTGACCATCGCCGAGGAGTCCACCTCCTGGCCTGCGGTCTCCCGCCCCACCTATCTCGGCGGCCTGGGCTTCAGCCTCAAGTGGAATATGGGCTGGATGAACGACACTCTCAGTTATCTGCAGCTCGACCCGATTTATCGCAAGTATCACCACAACCGCATGACATTTTCGATGCTCTACGCCTTCACCGAAAATTTCACTTTGCCGCTTTCTCATGACGAGGTGGTGCACGGCAAGCGCTCGCTGCTGCACAAGATGCCGGGCGACATGTGGCAACAGTTTGCCAACCTGCGCCTGCTCTACGGCTACCTCTATGGTCATCCCGGCAAGAAGCTGGTCTTTATGGGCGGCGAGTTCGGCCAGCGAGCCGAATGGAACCACGACGCCAGCCTCGAATGGCATCTCCTCGAATTCCAGCCGCACCGCGGGCTCCAGCAACTGGTAGCTGACTTGAACAAGCTCTATGCCGCTGAGCCGGCCCTGCATCAGGTGGATTTCGACTGGCACGGCTTCGAGTGGCTGGACTGCAACGATGCCGACGCGAGCGTGCTTTCGTTCCTCCGCCGCGCCCGAGAGCCCGAAGATTTCCTGGTCGTAGTGGCGAATTTTACCTCGGTGGTGCGCGAGAACTATCGTGTTGGCGTGCCCGAGCCGGGTTTTTACCGCGAACTGCTAAACACCGATGCCGCCGCCTACGGCGGCAGCAACGCCGGCAACCTCGGCGGCGTTGCGGCCGAGCCAGTCCCCTGGCTCGGCCGCGCCCATTCGGTCAACCTGCGCCTGCCGCCTCTCGCAGTGGTCTTCCTCAAGCTTCGCCGCGGATAACGCATCGGGCCGTCGGGGAATACCTTTTAAGCAAGTCGTCTTGGACTGATCTCCCGCTCCGGCGCCAAATGCCGCAAGATGCAGTCAATGCCCGGCACAGCCAGCGTGGGTGTGCGCGCTATGGAGTTTCGCTTGCTGCTGGTGATTCTTGCGGCTGCCACTGTGCTATTGCCAGAGCCAGCGCTGCTGCTCCTTTCACAACTCGAAGCGCCGCCGGCGAAGGCCGTTCGCGTGGACGCGCTCGAGTTGATTGGGCAGTGGGGTGCCGACATCTCCCCTGACGGCCGCACCGTGGCCGTTGCCCTCCTGCACAAAGGCATCTGGGGGGATTACCGGCGCGAAGACCTTTTTGTCGAAGCCGAGCTTTGGGATTTCCGAGCCAAGCGGCGCCTAGCCCACCGCACTGTTTCACACCGGCCCAACATCGCCGTCACCACCGCCGAGTGGGGTCAGGTACGATACACCACGGACGGTCGCGTCCTGCTGATCTATGACGGTGAGCTGCTCAACGTGCTCAACGCGGAGACGCTGAAAGAGATCACCCGTATTGATCTCGGCCTACCCGCTATGCCTCGCGAGGCCGAGGTGGTGGACCTGGCAGCACCGCACGACGCCCATGGACAGCTAGCCGTGCTGGTTTCGCGGGGCGCCGGGCGCGGCGGCGCGGTGCGCCTTTACAGTCTGGAGACAGGCGTGCTGCGGCGCACTTGGGAATTCGAACACGGCTACCCCGAGTCCGGCGGGCACCTGGCCTGGCGTCCAGACGGCAAGCGGCTGGCGGTGACTCTGCCACCGGTTCTTCCCGGCCAGCGCCTGCCCAAGGACGAGAAGACACTCGAAGTGCTCGACCCGGACTCCGGCAAGATACTTCTGCGGCTGAACACGGGCTACCTGGCCGGTCCGGTGGCCTACACGGCCGATGGCAAGGTGCTGACCTCCACGGCGGAGATGCCGTGGACACTTCCATCGGGCACGCACGCGATCAAAGTCTGGGATGCGACCACAGGACGGCTCCTTCGCGAAATCCAGAGCCCGCCGACGGGAGTACGCGGCAGTATGGAGCTCTCCGCCGACGGCCGGCGGCTAATCGGCTATATCGGGATGGAAAACAGCGCGAACCCCACGCAAGACCCCGAGACAATCTTCGGCATCCGCGAGCAGCGATTTCGACTCTGGGAGCTCCCCGCAGGTCGCACTGTAGTCACTTCGCGGCCTATCGAGCCGAATGTGGCCAAGCGCGCTCAACTGCGATTGAGCGCAAGAGGCAACTTTGTCCTGGTGTTCTGGAAATATGGCGACAAGCCGGTCCTGGTCTACCAGGTTCCCTGATACCCGGTCGAATCACTTTTCCCTGTTTTCCTGCTCTCAGGCTTGCATAGCTGTTCTTCGGAGGAACATTTCCTCCCTGCGCCGCGTAGTATGAGCATGCATGTCTCGCACAGGAGGAAACTCCGCCCATGAAACTCACCACACGCTCGTTTTCCTTTGCAGCCCTGGTGCTGCTAACAGCCGCGACTGGGTTGTCCCCGATAGCTTCGGCGCAGGCAGCACAAACGGAGCGCTGGCTGCACGTGCGCGTTGAAAACCAGGTGGCCAAAGGAGAGATGGTGCGCGTCAATCTGCCGCTCTCTCTGGCCGAGAAGGTTCTCCCCGCAATCAACAAAGACCGTCTGCACAATGGCCGGATCACCATCCACGAAGCCGAAATGAACGGTGTGAACCTGCGCGCGCTGCTCGATGCGTTGCGCACGACACGCGACGGTGAATTCGTTACCGTGCAAGGCACCAGCGGCGATGTGCGCGTGGTGAAACAGGCTGGCTACCTGTTGGTGCATGTCCGCGGCAACAAGGACGCCACAAACAAGCGCGTCGAAATCCGTATGCCGCTCACCGTCGTCGATGCCCTGCTCTCCTCCGGCAGCAACGAGCTCGACCTAGTGGCGGCGCTGCGAGCGCTGGGCGCGCAGGGCGACACCGAGCTGGTCAGCGTCAAGGACGAGAAGAGCACCGTGCGGATCTGGTTGGACTCGAAGAATACTTCGGAGTGATTCGCACCCCCGGGGAGGCCAGCCATGCTGGGGAAACTGATGGCCGGGCTCGCGGGAGGCCTTGCCTTGGCCGGGGCTTACGTAGTCCACGAGGGAGCGATACGCATCCAGGTGGACCAGCAGAGCGCCAAGGGATTGCACCGGCACCTTCTGGTGCCGGCGGCTTTGGTTCCTGCGGCCATGATGTTCGTGCCGGAAGCTACGCTGCGCGAGGCGGCCACCCGGGCGCGTCCCTGGCTGCCTGCGGTCCGGGCAGCAACTGAAGGGCTGGCGCGTCAGCCCGACTGCGATCTGCTCGAAGTGCGCAGCGCCCAGGAGCACGTGCACGTCGCCAAGCGCGGCGCATTGCTCGTCGTGGAGGTCGAGTCGCTGCGTGAGACGGTGTATGTCTCCGTTCCATTGAGAACGATAAATGGAGTGGCACACAGGCTTGAGTCGTGGAGTCCGGCTTCCTGAATCGCCGGGCGGCTGTTCGGCGACCGTTCCGTGTGCGGGTCGAAGCTAGGCGGGGGGTTCCTTGGTGGGAATGAAGTAGACCTCTTCCTTCATCGCGTCCTTCTGCCAGCCGCGCCGCTGCAGGATGCCCTTGCCGTTTTCGATCATGGTGGGATGGCCGCAGAGGTAGGCGCTGGTGTTCTGTCCGGTCATGCCCCACAGGTCGGCGTACTTGCGCACCAAGTCGTCCACGCGGCCGGTTTCGCCCTTCCAGTTTGCGTCTTCCCACGGGCGGCTAACCGTGGGGATGAAGGTCAACCAGGGGGTCTCGGCAGCATAATTTGCCATTTCATCGTGGTAGCCGAACTCCCAGGAGCGACTAGCGCCCTCGATCAAGAAAAGTTTGTGCTCGCCCTTGAATTTTCCTTCTTTCCAGTCTTTGTAGAGCGTTCGGGCGTAGCTGACAAACGGTGCGATGCCGGTCACGGTGCAAAGCAGCAGGTGGTTGGTGCGGCCGCTCTTGGTATCGAGGGTGAATCGGCCCTTAGCGACTTTGCGAAATGTCATTGTGTCGCCGACCTGAAGCTTGTAGAGCAGCGGCGTCAGCTCTCCCTGCGGCACCAGCTCGACAAAAAACTCCACTTCCTTCTCATACGGCGATGACACAATCGAATACGGCCGCTCGACAAGCTTCTGGGGCGTCTGCACGCCGAGGGTCGCATACTGCCCGGCGGTGAAGCGGAACTCCCCGCCCGTGTCCACACGAATCACCCACAGGTCCTGTGAGAAATCCACCCGCTTCGTGATCCGGGCCTGGTAGAACTTGTCTTCGGCGGGATTCATCGGCGGCTCTCCTCCATCCTTCATTCCTCGCGCAAGGTTTCCTGCGTAGATGGGGCCAGATAAAAAAGGCGTCCGCCACAGCAGACGCCTAACAGATATTCATGTCGTGGGCTGCGGCGGCGAGCATGCGCGGGCACTATGCGCGGTTCCTCACGGCCGGCCCGCCTTGCGTCGCATCATCTCGACGGGGTCAAACCTCTCTGGGGTCCCGGTGATGTGGGTCTTGGCGTCAGTGATTACCCGCAGCAGGGTCATGGTGGAGACCCGGCCGGTCATTTTTACCAACCCGTAGGGCGCCACCTTTTCCGAATACCACACATCCGCCGAACCGTCCTTCATCCGCCAGTGCTCGCAAGTGAAGGTGCCGGCGGGCGTGGTGATTGTTTCGCTGCCGAGGCGCTCGGCACGGTCGCGGACGTCGGCCGGCTGCTTAACCGATCTTCCTCCGCGGCTGATCATTTCAATGGACATCTCCAGAGGCGGCTGGCCGGGTGCCTGCATGATCATCCGTGTGACAATGGTCTGCTTGGAGTCCAGCACGATCAGGTGCTTGATGTACATCGGCCCTCCTCCGCGAGGGTCGTTGATGGACATTTCAAGCCAGTAGCCCGGCTTGTTGTCCACAGTCTCGCTCCCCACCACGGCAATCTCCATCTCTGTCTTGTGGGTATCTTTGCTCTCAACCTGATAGGCGGCGCCGGAGCCCACCACCGGATTCCAAACACCCTGGATCTGCGGGGTGCGCCCGCCCATTCCCATCTGCGCGCCGACGCCAGCCGTCCCGGAAAGGACGAACACAACCATCATGAGCGCTGCCCTGCGAGCAATTTTCATCGCGTCTCCTGCTTGCTGTTGGGATTTGCGATCGTGGCCCGCACCACCGACTTCGGACAGGCGGACCGCACGGCGCCGACAGCCACCATCACAAGTCTATTCCTTGGTTGTCGGTCATTCTCTGGAAGTCGAAGCTGGTCTTCAGGGTAATCTTGCCGGCCAGGCACACGAACTCGGCGCCCCGCTCATCGGCAGAGAAAGTCGCCTGACCTGCTTCCGTCTTCTTGGCAAAGTAGAAATGCACGGCTAGGACTTTCGAGCCGTCCGGAGTGCGCTCGATCTCGATACGCTCGGCCGAAAGTCTGTTTTTCGCTTTCCTCAGCCCGAGGTAGGATTTCTCTTTCAGCTCTTTTTCTTCGACCTTAGCGAAAGGAGTCATGTCCGACCCGAGCACGACCACCTGATACTCCGCAGGCTCCTGCATGAGGAATTTTTCCGCAACCGCTTCTTGGACGCCACCCAGGACGGCCCTGCGCGCCTGAGCCCGGCGAATCGTCCGGGACGAGGCCCAGTGGACCACGAACACTGTCTCTGAGGGCGCCCCCGCAAGGGGCTTGGCGCCGCGGGAAATGTCCCGCGGGTCGCTCGAGGCGGCTGAGCCGCTGGCTCCCAGCGTGGGGGCTTCGGCGATGGAGGGGCCGCCCCACGTATTTTCCACACGAACGGCTCTCACCCACGGCGATTCGGTCATGACCTTACGGATGTCTTTTTCGTCCCACTGCTTGTAGGCCTTGTCTTTCCACGGATCGCCGGCCCAAACGCTTGCGGCCAGCAGAAACACTGCGATCAGGGCAGTAAATCGTCTGCACATGGTCTCCTCTACCTACAGTAAGATGCCGTGGAGCGCGGATTCGTCATCGTTTCAGTCAAATCCCTGTGCAACTTTATCGCCGACGACCAGCGTGGGTGTCGTCCGACTGCGGCACTGCTCGAAAAGGTGGCGCAGGATCCCGGTTTCGCTTTCTCTCAGCTATCATTCTTACCAGCTTATTTTTTACGGCGCAATCGCCAGCCCATTAGCTCCAGCACTGTCCCTATTTCGAAACTTCGCCAACCAGCAATTTCATGAGCAAGGGGCGCTGGCCAGTAACGCCGACAAAGTGTCTCTGTTTCTACCACTTGATGTCCAGCCACTAGCCTGCATTGTTTTCGGCCAAGCTGACCGATCCGACGCGACAGAAGCAGCGGCTCGAGGCGTTCAGTGTCAGGAGAAGCAGCCAGATGATCTCCGCCCGGCGAGCCACAGTGCTATTCATAGGCTAGCGCATCCACCGGGTCGTGTTGGGCGGCTCGATAGGCAGGATAGAGAGCGCCGGTTATGGCTCCTGCTAGCGCCAGGAAAATCGAGCGTATAACCCAGACCAGCGAAATCTTGATCGCCAGAGTGGGCGCAGTTTGCTTCAGCACGGCCCACACCCCGTAGGTGCAGAGCAGGCCGACCGCAACGCCCAAACCCACCATCACCAGAGTCTCCTCAGCAATGAGTCCGAGAATCCCGATCCGTGAAGATCCCAGCGCCTTCAGGATTCCGATTTCCCGCGTGCGCTCCAACACCGTCGTGTGCATCGTCAACAGGACCACTAGAAAGCTGATGGCCACGCCCAAACCAATCATCGAACGGACAAAGGGCTTCAGTGCCGGCAGATTCTCCGAGTTCATCAAAGTAAGGTATTCGGCCAGCGACCTGATGCGGTAATTCGGCAGCAGTTTGACAAGTTCCGCTCGTGTTCGCTCTGTGTCCCCGGTACTGCGCACGTAGAAAATCGAAACGCGTTTGTCGGCACCGGCAATCTCCTGGGCTGCGCGAAGCGGGATGAAGAACCTGGCCCCCCTGCCCGAAGGCACGATCCCGGAAATAGTGAATTCGTGGTTGAGCAGCATCACTTTGCCCCCGACCTTTAAGTTTCGGGAAGCTGCCACGCGGTCGTCCGCTATGGCTTCATCAGGCTGCTCGAACCGACGGCCCTTGCGGAAGACAAATGGTTTGCCCAATGCCTCAAACCTCTCATAATCAATGCCATAGACGACGACAAAACCTGTTGTGTCCATCACGAGCAATACCGGAGCCACTTCATCCACACCCTCGACCCCGGAAATCTTGTCGCCGAGCGATTCCTGCATGACGGCGCTGGAAAAACCGAAGAAAATGGAGGAGTTGGGCGGTTGCACCAGGATGTCCGCCCCAACCCCCTCGACGCGCTGCCCCCATTCGTGGACTACACCTGCGGTCAAGCCGACAATCAGCAGGATCATGAAGATTTGCAAAGCAATGGCCGCGATGCTAAGGACCGAACGCACGGGTCGCGCTCGCAGATTGTTCCATATCAGCTGCACCGGCGAGAACCCGCTGTAGCGCTTTTCCGACATGATTCCCCGGCTTGCTAATCTAACACCGCTCACCAATCCGGTCAAAGTGGCGTGAAATCAACTCACCGCGAACGCAGCGCCCGAGCGGCTCTCTGAGGAAAGAATCGTGTACCGTTTTCCGCATGCGCCCGGCACAGCATCTTTCCCATCGGACTTGCACAGAGTTTTCAACAAATGTGTTGAAAAGTTTGTGGAAAAGCCGCTCTCGCGCTAGCTAACAGCACGCGAATGGAGATGCTTGACACGACTTGCACAATTCTGAGGCATTGTAGCGCCGGAACCATGGCACGCAAATTGCCTGGGAGTGCGTTGAGTGCGGGGCCTGGCATTCGACGGGATAGCAAGACCAACAGGGCGCGTCGCTTGCGAGTGAATTCGCGGCCCGCAGCACTCCTAGTACCAGCGCGGAGGTTTTTCCAGGCGAATCTTGATGGTTTGCTCTTCTTCTTGGACCTCGTACCAGCGTCCGAAAGGCTTCCAACCCTCGGCCACGACCTGAATCAGCAGCTTGCCCCGAGGGATTTCGGGGACTTTGGCGAAACCCTCGTGGTTGGTCTTCACGTTCATCTCGAACTTCTTGTCCTTCGTCAGCGAGCGTTCCTGCACGAATTTTACATACACACTGGCGTTCTCAACGGGCTGACCTTTTTCTCCCGCAGTGACCTCGATGCGCAGCCGGGTGACACCGGTGGGCTTCCCCGGCTTTGCCTTCGCCGGCGGCTGAGCTTGGCTGAAGGCAGTTGCCGGCAGCAGCAGGGCGAGCGCCCCGAGAAGCAGGCGATTTTTTCTTCTGGAGCTCATAGCGCTAACTCAAACGGCGCGTCCGGCGACCGCAAAGCAGTCCCCAAGGATGGGATGCGTCCAAAGTGGCCTGGCGCCGCCCGCTTTTTCTCTCGTGTGCATGCGGGAGGCAGATTGACTCGCGTGCTCGCCTGCGCTACCTTCGATCCGCAGGGTGACGGCGCGGGTGCCGCAGCGGGATCGCACATACTCTTATACCTGCGGCGAAATTTCCGCAATCAAAATTCGCTGCCAGGACAACCGATCGCACGGAAATGCTTGCACCAGGGCACCGTGCGTTCGGCCAAGGAGACCCCTCATGGGATTTTCGACCGATGCCATTCACGTCGGCCAGGAGCCGGACCCGTCCACCGGGTCCATCGTGCCGCCCATCTACCAGACCTCAACCTATGTGCAGGAGGAACTCGGTAAGCACAAGGGCTATGACTACGCGCGGACCGCCCACCCCAACCGGCGCGGGCTCGAGCGCTGCGTGGCGAAGCTCGAGGGCGGAAGCGTAGCATACGTTTTTTCTTCGGGCATGGCGGCGATTGACGCCGTGTTTCGGCTGTTGCGGCCCGGCGAGCATGTCGTCGTCTCGCAAGCGGTCTATGGCGGTGTCTTTCGCCTCACGACGCAGCTCCTGGTGCATTTTGGGCTGGAGTTCAGCTTTGTGGATACGTCGTGCCAGGAAAACGTGTCGAAGGCGCTTAAGCCGAACACGAGAATGATCTACGTCGAAACTCCCACGAATCCGACGATGATCCTCACCGACATCGCCGGGGTGGCGCAGCTCGCCGCTCAACTCAAACTTACCATCGTCGTGGACAACACCTTCCTGAGCCCGTACTTTCAGCTGCCTATTTCTCTTGGCGCCCACATCGTGGTGCACTCGATGACCAAATACCTAAACGGGCACAGCGACGCCATGGGCGGCGCCGTCATCCTGACGCGGCAGGAAGATGCCGAGCGGATTTACTTCGTGCAGCGCTCGGCGGGCTCCGGACTGGCGCCGATGGACTGCTTCCTGGTGGCTCGCGGGATCAAGACCTTGGCCGTGCGCATGGAGCGGCACAACAGCAACGGTATGGCCATCGCGAAGTTTCTGGAAACACACCCCAAGGTGAAGCGTGTTCTCTACCCCGGCCTGTCCTCGCATCCGCAGCACGAGCTCGCCAAACGGCAGCAGCGCGGCTTCGGCGCCATGCTCGCCTTCGACCTCAACTCGCTCGAGGCCGCCAGGCGCCTGCTCAACAACGTCAAACTGTGCGCGCTGGCAGAAAGCCTGGGCGGGGTCGAAACGCTGATCTCTCATCCGGCGGTGATGACGCACGCTTCGATGCCGCCGGAGGTGCGCCAAAAGATCGGCATCAGCGACGGCCTTGTGCGCCTCTCGGTGGGCATTGAGGATGTCGCGGACTTGATCGCAGACCTCGAACAGGCCCTCGCCAAGGTCTAGCCTTGAGTCCGTACCAGTCTCAGGCAAGCAATCTGTCCCAAAAGAGAGGCGACATGGACTCGACCAAGAAGAAAGCCAGAGTCGCAGGGTTCATCTATCTATCGCTCATAGTAACCGCCCCCTTCAGCCTCATCTATGTCCCTCGCACCCTGATCGTGCGTGGGGACGCCACCGCGACCGCCAACAACATCCGCGCTTCCGAGATGCTTTTCCGAGCCGGCATCGTGGCCGAACTGCTCAGCGCGGTCACCTTCATCTTCGTAGTCATGGCTCTCTACCGCTTGCTCAGCGGGGTGAACAAGACCCATGCTTCGCTGATGGCGATCCTGGGCCTGGTCTCGGTCCCGATCGGGTTTGTGAATGTGCTGAGCAACATCGCCGCCCTGACCCTTTTCCGCGGCGGCGATTTCCTCGCGGTATTCGACAAACGTCAGCTGGACGCCCTGGCCATGCTGTTCCTCCGTTTGTATGGCCAGGGGAATGTGGTCAACGAGATCTTTTGGGGTCTATGGCTCTTCCCCTTCGGGGTCCTTGTTTTCAGGTCGGGCTTCCTTCCCCGGATCCTGGGCGTCTGGCTGATCCTCAACTGTTTCGCCTATCTGGCCCTTAGCTTTACGGGCTTACTGTTACCACAGTACGTGGTTATGGTCTCTCGCATCGCCTTCCCCGTCCTCTTCGGAGAGATGGCGATCATGCTGTGGCTCGTGATCATGGGCGCAAAGGAGCGAGACCAGTCGCTAGTCGCTAGTGGCTAGTGGTCAGCGGCCAGGCAAGCTGCTTCGCTTGTCTGTTCTGCCGCCCCTAAAGGGCTCACAGCTGGAAGGCCGGGTGCCCCAGACGGTTTTGCTTGTCTGGGAATCCGCGTTTATCTGCGTTCATCCGCGGCGAGCGTTTCGACCCGGATTTCCTGTCAAGCCCCTCCGCGCCTCGTTTTCCGCCAACCCGCTCACTTCACACGGAATCAAGCCTCTGAGAACTTCGAGGAACTTTGCTTATGACTGTGCACTGCGGGTTGAAGAGCTTTGCAACCTCGAAACAGGGGATATCGACTAGCACAACTGAGTACGCAGGAACGGCCAAGGGCAGTGATTCGTGACTTGTCATTTGTGACACAGAGTTGAAATAAAATTGGGATTTTGTAGTCCGAGATCTGTGATTCCTGACGGGGTCGCGACGTTCTCCTACCTTTGAATCCTTCTAGCCAGTGCTTCGGCAGTCAGCTTTGAACTCTCGACTATGGCCAGAACTCCTCCTCTTTTCTATTTCTTCGTTCTCTGCGTCTCCGTGCCTCTGTGGCGCATTTTTCTGACCGGGCCCAGGCACTCACCCAACCAGCGCAGGTACGCCGCCGAGCCGCCCACGATGGGCAAAGCGATTACCTCGGGCACCTCATAGCTGTGGAAGCGCTCAACCTCGGCGCGGAGCACCGATAGCAGTTTTCTTGCGCTCTTGACCAGCAGCAGGTATTCCGCGGCGGTCTCCACCCTGCCCTTCCAGCGATACGTGGATCGCATCGGCGTTTCGAGCACGTTCACGCATGCCGCAAGCCTTCGCTCAACCAGCCTCGATGCAATCCGCTCCGCTTCACGTCGCGTCCCGCAAGTTATTAAAACAACGACTTTGTCCGTCATCTCTCTCTTTCTTCCTCGAGGCCGCCGACGCCCCGCCTTTTTCCTCTTCCGCCTTCCTCTCGCTGTTTACTGTTGCCCTTTCCCTCTTGCCTTTTAGCCTTTCTGCCCTTGCGCGCGCCAAGATACAATAGCGCGCCGTGCGAGACAAATGACAGTCAGCCCCATCCATTTCGGCACCTCCGGTTGGCGCGCTGTGATTGCGGATGAGTTCACCTTTGGAAACGTCCGGCTGGCGGTTGCTGCCATCGCCGAGCACGTCCGCAGCCAGAACTCCTCGCCCACGCTGATCGTCGGGTACGACAGGCGCTTCTTCTCCGAGGAGTTTGCGCGCACCGCCGCAGAGGTCTTGCGATCGCATGGCGTGGGCGTGTTGCTCTGCGATGGCGCTGCGCCGACGCCGGCTATCGCCCACGAGATTCTGCGACGAAAGTGCGACGGCGCGATAAATCTTACGGCCAGCCACAACCCCGCCCAGTACCACGGGCTGAAATTCTCCGGCCCCGACGGAGGACCTGCGCTGCCGGAGGTCACCCACGACATCGAAGCGCGAGTCGCGCGGCTGGAGAAAAAGCCGGCTACGGGGCCAGGGCTTTTGCCGGACACTCCGGCGAGCGCGTTCCCAAGGATTTCGCCGCGCGAGGCGTACCTCGCTCGCCTCGGTGAATTGGTCAACTTCGCGGTCATCCGCGAAGCGAACCTGCAAATCGTTTTCGACGCCCTCCACGGCTGCGGAGCGGGTTACCTTGACCGCGTGCTCGAGGGCCAGGGCATCCGCGCCGCGGCCATCCGCACCGGACGCGACGTTCTGTTTGACGGCACGGGCCCGGACGTCTCCGAGCCGAACCTGGTGCCGCTCCGGCAGGCTTTGCGCGAGCGCAAGGGGCAGGTTGGCTTGGCGACTGATGGCGACGCCGACCGCTTCGGCGTCCTCGACGCTGATGGCGCCTGGTTTTCACCCAACCACATTCTGGCGCTGCTCTACAATTACTTGGTCGAAACCCGCGGCTGGCACATGCCCGCGGCGCGCAGTGTGGCCACCACACACCTGCTCGACGCCGTGGCACGGCGGCATGGCACAACTATTTACGAGACGCCGGTCGGCTTCAAATACGTCGGCGAGTTGATCAAGCAGGACAAGATCGCTCTGGGCGGCGAGGAGAGCGCCGGGCTATCGATCCGCGGCCACGTGCCGGAAAAAGATGGCATCCTGGCCGGGCTGCTGGTCGCCGAGATGATCGCCGTGCAGCGCGCGTCGCTCGGCGAACAACTGCGGGCACTATTTGCGCGCGTCGGCGGAGAGTACTGGCCGCTGCGCACCAACCTGCACCTACCCGAGGAGGTGCAGGCGCGCACCGTCGAGCGGCTGAAGGAGGATTTCACCACGTTTCTCGGCCGCCGAGTGAAATACGCCGACCGCACCGACGGGCTGCAGCTCAATTTTGATGATGGCTCGTGGATCCTGATGCGTCTCTCGGGGACCGAGCCTCTGATGCGCGTCTACACCGAGGCGGCGACGCCGGCGGCTGCGGCCCAACTGGCCGAGCAGGCGCAGGCCTGGATCTTCGGGACCTCCATGAGCGCTCAAACCAACGCCAGCGTCGCAGGAATGAAGAGATGAACGGGCGCGGCCAGCCGCCGTCGTTTTTCCGCCGAAATGCGCGCGCGGTTTTGGGCGTGGTAGTGTTTGCTCTGCTCGTGCAGGATATCTTCGGCGCGCACGGGTTTCTGGCGATGCGCCGCACACAGAAGGAGATCGAACGGCTGCGGCAGGAAATCATCCAGGTCAACGCCGAGAACCGCGAACTGGCCGTACAGGTGAAGGCGCTCAAGAGCGATCCCCGAATGATCGAGCGCATCGCTCGTGAAGAGATGGGGCTGGCCCGCCCGGGCGAGCTGATCTTCCGGCTGCCCGCCCCGCCTGCCACGAAGAAGTGACTCTTAATCCGTGACTTGTCACCCATCACTCTGCTCCGTGTGAGCGATCTAGGGGCGGATTCTTATTCCGCCCTGGCCGGTCGTCGTGGTAGGAGGGCCCTTACATCGGCTTGCGACAAGAACGAAGGCTCATGCGTCGCAAGTCACGAACCACGTCTCACTCCGCTTGAGGCGCGTGCCGAAACCATCCGAGCACCTCGCCACCGCGACCTTTGAGCCGCGTCCGCCCGAGCGAGAGCAGCAGCATGGCCAGGAAAATTCCTAGCAGCCCCAGCGTCGCCGCCTGAATGCTCATCGCGCGTTTCGGAAGAATTGAGAATCGCCCATAGACGAATTCAATGTGCACCCAATACACCAGCATGGAGGTCCGCCCTAACTGCGCCATCGGGCTGAATCCCCATTGCCCTGCCCCCCAGCGGCACCACACATAGCTGCCCAGCAGGATACCCAGCAGGATGCCGACGCGGATGAGGAAGAAATTCGGGCTGGTGTGCCAGAAGTCGTAGACCGCGTAGAGCTGCTGTGATTGCGCGTCGAGCCACCAGGCGAGCCCAGCCACGGCCATGCCGCCAACGCCCACCAGCGCGATCGCGGAAGCCTCGCGGCGGCGCGCCCAATCGGTCAGCAGCACCATTCCCACGGCCAGCCCAACAAACGCGAAAGCCGCCCAGGGAAACATCGGGAAGAGCCACGGCTGCGGCTGGCCGAAGATGTGCACCCCATTGATGTAGGACTCGAGCGGCCACGGCAGCCAGCGCGGCCGCCAGGTGGTCCACAATGGCGGCGTGGCGAGGGCCACCGCCAGGGCCACGAGCGATGCCGCAGCGATAGTGGTCATGCGCGTGCGCGGCAGGCGGCAGAGCAGGCCCATCAGTATCATGCAGAGCCCGATCATGTTGAGGATGTCCACGCGCAGCAGGTCGGTCCACGGCGCATCGGGCTGCCCCAGCAAGAACTCCTGCACGCGAAAGAGCGTGCCCAGGCCAAAGATCTCTGCGCCGCGGCGGATGGTCGTGCGGGCGATCTCGTCGGCGGCCACGCCTCGCTGGCGCTGCTTATCGGTCACCAGCGCAAAGGAGATGCCCGCCAGGAACAGGAACAGGGGCGCCGGAAGCGTTCCGCCGAGCTGCGACCACATGAAGAACTTGCTGTGGCGCGCGTCGCTCGAGAGCCAGGAGTCGTAGCAGTGCGTCTGGAACATCAGCAGGCATGCCAGGCCGCGCATCCAGTCGATATAGGCCAGCCGCATCTTTGTTTTTTCGCTCAACGGTAGGAACTCGCCGCCGCATTGTACGGCACCCGGCGTCAGAAATCAGGGGCTATCGGACGATGCCGGCGAGCGGACTCGACGCGGAGGCGTACAGTTTTTTCGGGATGCGGCCGGCCTGATATGCCTTGCGGCCGGCTTCGACGGCGTCGCGCATGGCCTCGGCCATCAATACGGCGTCCTGCGCTTCGGCAATGGCGGTATTCATGAGCACGCCGTCAGCGCCCAGTTCCATGGCGACGGTGGCATCGGACGCGGTGCCCACGCCGGCATCCACGACGAGCGGTACTTCCGTTATCCGCTCGCGAAGGATTCGCAGATTCGCCTCGTTCTGGATGCCCATGCCCGAGCCGATCGGCGCGCCCAGCGGCATCACCGCCGCGGCCCCGGCATCAATCAGCTTGCGAGCAACGATCAGGTCGTCGCTGGTATACGGCAGCACAATGAAACCTTCCTTCACCAGGATCTTCGTCGCAGAGACCAGCTCCTCCGTGTCCGGGAAAAGCGTCTGCTGGTCGCCGATCACTTCCAGCTTGACCCACTCCGACAGGCCGACCTGCCGCCCCAGCCGCGCTGTACGGACGGCTTCGTCGGCGGTATAGCAGCCTGCCGTGTTCGGCAGGATAAAAAATTTCGTACGGTCGATGTAATCGAGCAGCGACTCCTTGCTGCGATCCAGCAGGTTGACGCGGCGCACCGCGACGGTGACCATCTCGGCTCCCGAGGCTTCGTGCGCGCGCACCATCTCCTGGAGGCTGCGATATTTCCCTGTGCCGATGATCAGCCGCGAACGGAAGCCGCGGCCGGCGATGACGAGCTGATCGGTCATGTAAGTTGGCTCCTTGCCTCATTCTACTCCCGGCGCAGAATGGGAGTGTACTTCGTGTAGGGACGGGCCCGCCGGTGCAGGGCCGGCCCCTACACGTGCGGTAACGGCCGAGGCTCTTCGACGTCGGCGTAGAGGCGCTCGATGACGTCGCGATAGCGCTCTTCGATGACTCGCCGCTTGAGCTTCATCGTGTAGGTCAGCTCGCCTGTGTCGAAAGTGAAGTCGTGATCGACCAGAGCGAATCGTTTGATGGTCTCGTACGGCGCCAGATGAGCGGTGAGTCGTTCGATCTCCCGGCCGATCAACTCGTGCACCCAGGGATGCGCAGCCAGCTCGGCGGGCGAAGAAAATCTTAGGCCGCTCTCGCCGGCGCGCGCTTCGACATGGGCAAAGTGCGGCACGATCAATGCGGCGACAAACCTCCGCCGGTCGCCGACCACCGCCGCGTTCAGGATGTAGGGACTCGACTTGAGGCTGTTTTCGATCGGTTGCGGCGCCACGAATTTCCCCCCCGCGGTCTTGAGCAGGTCCTTCTTGCGCTCGGTGACCACCAGGTAGCCTTCCGGATCGAGATAGCCGACGTCGCCGGTGCGCAGCCAGCCGTCGCCATCGAGCACGGCGCGCGTCTCCTCGGGGTTCTTGTAGTAGCCGAGCATCACACACGGCCCTCGCACCAGAATTTCGCCGTCCTCGGCGATGCGCACTTCGACGTGGGCGATGGGTCGGCCGACTGTGCCCACTTTGTTGGCCTCCGGGCCGTTGGTGGACACCACCGGCGAGGTCTCCGTCAGCCCGTAGCCCTGGTAAATCACCACGCCGACGGCCCAGAAAAACTCGGCGAGCTCACGCGCCAGCGGCGCGCCGCCGGAAATGAACGCCCGCACTCGGCCTCCCACCCCGGCACGGATCCGGGAATAGACAAGCAGATCCGCCAGCGCCCAGTTGAGCTTCACCCGCAGCGGCACCGCACGCCCATAGGCGCGCCATGGCGCCGCCTCGTTAGCCGCCCGGATCGACCAGTCGAAAATCCGGCGCTTGATGCCCGTCGTCTTCTTCCCTTTTTCCATCGTGTTGGCGTAGAGCTTTTCGAAAAAGCGCGGCACGGCTGCCGCCACTGTCGGCCGGACTTCGAGGAGCGCCGTTTGAACGTCTTCCATGCGCTCGACGTAGGCCAGCGGGATGCCGCGAAACAGATAGCCGTAGTCCATCAGGCGCTCGTAAACGTGCGAAAGCGGCAGGAAAGAGAGCGCGACGTCGCGCTCATTGTAGGCAAAGGCCTGGATGCGATCGATCTCGTTCGAACTGAAGTTGGCGTGGGTCAGCATGACCCCTTTGGGCTCGCCCGTTGTGCCGGACGTGTAAATGACCGTGGCGAGCTGTTCGGGCGTGACCTCCGCGGCGCGCCGACGATAAGCCGCCACCTCTGCTTCGCCCACCCCGGTGACCAGCGTTTCATAGCGCAAAATCTCGCCGTCCACCCCAGGTGGCGCGCCAGCCAGGATGACGTGCTCGACAGAAGACAATCGCTCGCGACAGGCGAGTAGACGATCGGCCTGTTCGGCGCCCGCCGCCACGATTACCTTCGAGGAGGAGTGGTTGAGGATGTACAGAAGCCGGTCCACGGATTCACGAAAATAAACCGGCACAGTCACTGCGCCGAGTCCGAGGATGGCGAAGTCGGCGACGTGCCATTCGGGGCGGTTCGCGGCAAACAGGCCGACTCGGTCACCAGCGCCCACACCCAATTCGGCGAGCGCCCGGGAAAGCCCCGCGATGTGCCACAGCATCTCGGCCGCAGAAATGGATTCCCAACGGTCCCCCGTCTTGTACATCTGTGCACGAGGACACTGGTAGCGGTCGAAGCCTTCAAGCAGCCGCGCGGTGAGAGAGGGATAGCCCATTCTATTCCCGCGCCCAATCTATCTTAGCCTTCGGCTCGTGCGCAATGGAACTGCAAACTCATTTTTAGCCTCGGCTTCGACAGGTAGGCTACAAACCCGCGGGCGGCTGCGCTAATATGGCCGTGAGGCATCCCGCCACAATGGGCAAGCTCAGCGTCGAGAAGTCCACGGCTTATCAGCCAGTGCGGGCGCCCCGCGGCACGGCGCTCTCCTGCAAGGGGTGGCAACAGGAGGCGGCGCTGCGAATGCTGATGAACAACCTTGACCCCGAGGTGGCCGAGCGCCCCGAGGAGTTGATCGTCTACGGCGGCACGGGCAAGGCGGCGCGCAACTGGGCCTGCTTCACAGCCATCGTACAATCGCTGAAGGGCCTCGAGAACGATGAAACGCTGCTGGTGCAGTCGGGCAAGCCGGTGGCCATTTTCCGGACGCACCCTTACGCGCCGCGGGTGCTGCTCGCCAACGCCAATCTGGTGGGCCACTGGAACAACTGGAAACAGTTCGGCGAACTCGAGCGCGCTGGTCTGATTATGTATGGCCAGATGACCGCGGGGAGCTGGATCTACATCGGTACGCAAGGGATTCTGCAGGGCACCTACGAAACTTTTGCCGCGGCAGGACGCAAGCATTTTCGGGGCGACCTGATCGGAAAGCTCGTGGTCTCGGGCGGAATGGGCGGCATGGGCGGCGCCCAGCCGCTGGCGGCCACGATGAACGGCGGGGCGTACCTCGGCGTCGAGATGGACCCCGAGCGCATCAAGCGGCGGGTCAAGACCGGCTACTGCGACGTCATGGTCAATGATCTCGACGAGGCCCTGCGCATTCTGAAGAACGCGGTGCGCAAGCGCGAGCCGGCATCGGTGGGGCTGGTGGGCAATTGCGCCGACGTCATCCCCGAACTGGCGCGGCGCGGAGTGGTGCCCGACCTGCTGACCGACCAAACCAGCGCGCACGACCCGGCGGGCAGCTACATCCCTCGCGGGGTCTCGCTCGAGCAGGCGGCCGAGCTGCGCCGGCGCGACCCGGAGGAGTACCGCAATCGCGCCATGGAATCGATTGCCGAGCACGTCCGCGGGATGCTCGTGCTGCAGAAGCTGGGCGCAGTGACGTTTGACTACGGCAACAACATCCGCACGTTTGCTTTCGAGCAGGGCGTCAAGGACGCCTACGATTTTCCCGGCTTCGTGCCAGCGTACATCCGGCCGCTTTTCTGCGAGGGCCGCGGGCCGTTCCGCTGGGTGGCGCTCTCGGGCGAGCCGGCGGACATCTATCGCACCGACGAATTGGTGCTGGAGCTCTTCCCGCACGACGCGATCCTCAACCGCTGGATCCGCCTGGCGCAGAAGCGCGTACGCTTCCAGGGTCTCCCGGCGCGCATTTGCTGGCTGGGCTACGGCGAGCGGGAGAAATTCGGCCTGGCGCTCAACGAGCTGGTGGCCCGCGGCGAGCTGAAGGCGCCTATTGTCATCGGCCGCGATCATCTCGACTGCGGGTCGGTAGCTTCGCCTTACCGCGAGACCGAAAAGATGCTCGATGGCTCCGACGCCGTCGCCGACTGGGCCTTGCTGAACGCACTGCTGAACACAGCGAGCGGCGCCTCCTGGGTCTCCATCCACAACGGCGGCGGCGTAGGCATCGGCTACTCGCAGCACGCGGGGCAAGTGACCGTCGCCGACGGCACCAAAGAGATGGCAGCGCGCATCGAGCGCGTGCTGACCAACGACCCTGGCATCGGCGTGGCGCGCCACGCTGACGCCGGCTACCCCGAAGCCATCGGGTTCGCCCGCAAGCACGGCGTGAAGATCCCCATGCAATGAATTCACGACTCCATCCGCCGCGCACGCCATGAAAGGCGGCCGGACCTTTCGCATTCCGGCATTGCTCCGGCCGCCCAACTGCGATATAGAGGAGTCGACCACCCAAGTTGAGGCAGGCCGAAGTGTCTCAGCCAATGCTGATCACCGGCTGCTCGCAACTCGTGACCCTTCGCGGCCCGGTGCCGCGCCGCGGGCGCGCTCTCGCCGACCCAGGCATTATTCGCGATGGAACAGTGCTGGTGCGCGACGGCAGGATTGTGGCCGCCGGGCCGCGCCGGCGAGTCGAGGGGCTGGCCGAGGCCCGACGCGCCAAGAAACTCGACCTCGGCGGGCGCGTCGTGCTGCCGGGCTTCGTGGACTCCCACACCCACCTGGTCTTCCCGGCAAGCCGCGCCGACGATTACGAGAAGCACATCGCCGGAAAAACCTATGAGCAGATTGCCCGGACGGGCGGCGGCATCCTTTCGACGGTCCGCAAGCTCCGCGCCGCGAAGCCCGAGGCGCTCAAGCGGACGGCACTCGCCGCGCTCCGGGCATTCGCCGCTCACGGCACCACGACGATTGAAGCCAAGAGCGGCTATGGCCTGGACGCAGCGAGCGAGTTGAAAACCTTGCGGCTGCTGCACGAGCTTCACCAAGAGCAGCCACTCGACATCCTCTCAACTTTCTTGGGCGCGCACGTCGTGCCTCCGGAATACCGCAGCCGGGCAGATGCCTACGTGGAATTGCTCGCGCTGAGGTTGATTCCCGGAGTGGCGCTGGCGGGCCTGGCGGAGTTCTGCGACGTCTTCTGCGACCGTGGCGCCTTCAGCGTCGCCCAGGCGCGGCGCATCCTGACTGCCGGGCGCGCCTGCGGTCTGGTACCGCGGCTGCATGCCGAACAACTAGCGCACATGGGCGCGACGCGACTTGCGGTGGAACTCAATGCGGCCAGCGCCGACCACCTGGAGAAGATCAACCGCAGCGATATCCGGGCGCTTGCGGCTTCCAGTGTCGTGGCCACGCTGCTGCCAGGCTGCTCCTTCCATCTCGGGCTGAGCCGCTACGCCCCGGCGCGAGAGTTGATCGCTGCCGGCGCTGTCGTCGCGCTCGCCACCGATTTCAATCCCGGCACCAGCCCTACGCTCAACATGCAGATGGTGCTCTCGCTGGCCTGCACACACATGCGCATGACGCCTGCCGAGGCGCTTGCTGCCGCCACGATCAATCCCGCCTACTCGCTGCGCCGGCACGAACGCATCGGCTCGATCGAAGTTGGCAAATACGCGGACCTGGCGGTGTTCGATCTGGCCGACTATCGCGAAATCCCGTATTATTTTGGCGTCAACCATTGCTGGCTTACGACCAAGCGCGGCGAGATCATCTTCTCTCGTGGGGAGTTGTAGCGATCAGGTCAAGCATGCTGCCATTCTGAGCGGAGCCCGTCACAGCGGACGGAGCGAAAAATCTCAACCTCGCATCCGTGGCTCAGGCCAGCGATTGTCGGTTGAGATGCTTCGTCCGATTGCGGCGGAATCAGCATGACGGTCCAGATGTGGCGTTGAACTCAAATAGGGGACGCAGGACTCGGCACCGGGATGAAGCGACTGATCGAGTGCGTACCGAATTTCTCCGAAGGGCGCGACCCCGCCAGGGTGGATGCCCTAGTGGCGGCAATGAGCGCGGTCGAAGGAGTCTATGTGCTCGACCGCGAAATGGACGCCGACCACAACCGCTCGGTCATCACGCTGGCCGGCGAGCCCGAAGCCGTCGCTGAGGCCGCGCTGCGCGGTGTGGGCAAAGCGGCCGAGCTGATTGACCTGACGCGCCACACCGGGGCGCACCCGCGGGTCGGTGCGACCGACGTGCTCCCATTTGTGCCCGTCGAGAGCGTGGCCATTGAGGATTGCGTCGCGCTGGCAAGAAAAGTCGGCCGGGAGATCTGGGAGCGCTACCGCATCCCGGTCTATTTCTACGAGGCGGCAGCGACCCGCCCCGACCGCAACAACCTCGAGAACATCCGCAAAGGGCAATTCGAGGGCCTGCGCGATGAGGTGCTGCGCAATCCCGATCGTGCTCCGGACGTCGGCGAGCCGCGGCTGCATCCCACCGCAGGCGCGACGGTGGTGGGCGCCCGGAAATTCCTAATCGCCTACAATATCAATTTAAACGCCCCGGACGTAGTCATCGCCAACAAGATTGCCCGTGCCATTCGCTTCTCGAGCGGCGGGCTGCGCTTCGCCAAGGCCATGGGTGTGGACTTGAAGGCGCGGCGATTGGCGCAGGTGTCCATCAACCTGACCGATTTCGAGCAGACGCCCATCCACCGCGTCTTCGAAATGGTCAAGCGCGAGGCCGAGCGCTTTGGCTGCGCGATTGTGGGCAGCGAGATCGTCGGGCTGGTGCCGAAAAAGGCCATCGAGATGACCGCTGATTTTTACCTGCAACTGGAGAATTTTTCTCCGGCGCAGGTGCTCGAGAATCGGCTGGCGTCGGCTCTTGCGGGCGTGCCCCTCGAAAGCAAGAACCGCTTGGCCGGCCTGGCGCGGCCGTTCCTGGAAGCCGTGGCCGAGCCGACGGCGACTCCAGGCGGCGGGTCTGTTGCGGCGTTGGCTGGAGCGCTGGCCGCGAGCCTCGGGCAGATGGTTGCCGGGCTATGCCGAAAGAAGAAATCGCAGGCAGCCCACATCGAGGAATTGAGCGCAGCGGTAGCTGAGCTGCGCGCCGCGGCGCAGCTGCTGACCCAGGCCATCGACCGCGACGCCCTCTCCTACGAAGCCGTGATGGACGCATTCAAGCTGCCGAAAGAGAGCACCGAAGACCAGCGGCGCCGCGACGACGCCATCCAGCGCGCCACCCGCGGCGCGGCTGAGGTGCCGCTGCAAGTGGCTGAAGCGGCGGTGGAACTCTACGAGCGCCTTGGGCAACTGGAAACGGTCTCCGCGGCTTCTATGCGATCGGACCTGCGCGTAGGGCGGCTGATGGCGGCCGCGGCGGCCCGCGGCGCGCTGGAAAATGTGGCGATCAATCTGGAATCCATTACCGACGTCGGCTATGTGGCGGCAATGCGAGCGCGAGCGGCCGCGCTCGAGTCTCGCCTTGCCTCGAGCCAGGTCATCGCGGGCGAGTCTTAGGAGTTTTTGGGAGAATGCAGGGACAAGCGGAATCAACGCAGACAATGCCGGGAGCCGCCCTGGGTTGGCGGGGATCGGCACACCGCGAGACGAGTGAAACGAGGTGACCTGTGAACGCGAGAAAAGTTATCGGGACGGCGATTCTGATGGCGGCGATTGCGCTGGTGCCCTCCGCTGGCCGCGCCGGCACGCTCGGCACGGACATCATCGGCCTGTTCCCGAAGGACGTGGGGGAGTTCGCTTACGCGGACTTGAAGAAGGCGCGACAGTTCAAATGGTTCCCGCAACTGAAATCGCAGATGCTGCCCAGCCGATTCCAACAGTTCGAGCAGTTCCTAGGCTCGGCGGGCATTGATCCGAATTCTCAGGTGGAGGAGCTCGTCTGGGCCTTTGTGCCCGCTGGCATGTCCACCTCCGGCGACAACACCAGCGTTCCCACCAGCGAGCAGATTGTGGGCATCGCGCTGGGCCAGTTCTCGCCCAATTCCGCCGAGGCGTACTTCAAGTCGCAGAAACTTCCCCTGACCAAAGTTCGCGGGTACACGCTTTTTGCATTTGGCAGCGGTGCGGGGGCGACTGATCTTTTCTTCTTCTTTGTTGATTCCAACACGGCCGCCTTCGGCCACCGCAACATCCTCGAAAAGCTCATCGAGGTGCGCTTCGGCACCGAAGAAGGGTTGCTGCGAAACGACAAGTTCTTGCCCTTGATCAACGAGGTCAACGGCCGCGGCATGGTCTGGGCCGTGCTCAACCCCGCCTACACCCGCCTGGCCATGCAGCAACTGGTGCCGGAGACCTCACAATTCCCCCAGGCGGCGCAACTGGTCAACAAGCTTCAGGCGCTGGTAATCAACGTGGACGCCGGGAGCACGCTCGAGGGGCGCTTCCAGGCCGTCTGCAACACGCCCGAAGACGCCAACACACTCGCGGCGTTGCTCCAGGCGGGCCTGCTCTACCGTCGCTACCAGGAAGCCCCGAACAACCCGGATCTGGCGCGGATGCTCGATGACGCGCGCATCACGCCGCGGGGCGACCGGTTGGAGCTGCGACTTTCTCTTACGGAAGAGCAGATGCTCTCCCTGATCCGCCGCAACACTTTTCAAGTCAGAATGTAGGCTTCACCCCAGCCGCTCCAATCTTGTTTTCTGGGGAGTCCCATGCGCCGCCCGCACTCGAACCTGCTGCTCAAATTCCAAGAGGGTTCAGAGGATTATTTCCTGCCAGGTTGAGTGCGCAGGTACTTGACCAGCGTCATTCGGGAAGTGCCACTCTTGCCGTCGTAGGTCACACGATCCACTCGTGCCAGCAGCCCGAGGCCGCTTGACCGACCGGTCTGCTTTGCTCCGGGAAAAGCAAAACTCTCCAGACCTGCGGTGGGGACCGCCTGTCCGTTGTGTTCAAGCGTCACTTCGATGCGGTCGGCGAAATCTTCGATGATGACGCTGAGTCTGGGGTCGGCTTCGGTGAGCAGCGGGAAGGTGTCGCGACACACCTCTTCCGCGGCTGCGGCCATGTCGTCCCGAGCGCGGGCATCGTAGCCGGCTCGCTCAGCAACGTGCGCGAGAGCGCCCGCCACCCCGGCCAGCAGCCGCGGATCGCGGGAGAGGCGAAGCACGAGCCGGCTGTGTTCATGCTCCAAGGCTGTCCACCACACGGATGTCGCAGGCCTCGCGACAATCCGGGCAGTAATACCGCCCGTCGATGCACAAGCGGATGCCCTCGACGCCTTCGCAGTAGCAGCAGTAGCGGTCGCACTTGCACTCGAGCTCCGGTTTATCGCAGAGCATGCAGAGTATGGGTCCGGCCATTGTCGCCTCTTGGGAAACTATATGCGACGCGCCAAGCGGCGACAAGCCGCAAGTTGGCCCGTTGCAACCCTATCGGCACCGCCGCGCGTTTCTTGACACTCCGAAACAGCCATGTTAGCTTCCAGGGCTCGCCGGAGGGTTCCGAGAAATTCCTGTGACGGCTCCGCCCACGACAGAACTCCGCAAAACCGCGCTCAACTCGACCCATCGCCGACTGGGAGCCAAGATGGTCAACTTCGGCGGCTGGGATATGCCGGTCGAATACTCGGGCATCATCTCTGAGCACCTGGCGGCCCGCACGGCTGCGGGCCTGTTTGACGTCAGCCACATGGGCGAGATCGAGATTCGCGGGCCGCGGGCGCTTGACTTGGTCCAGACGGTGACGTGTAACAACGCCGCCAAACTGGCCATTGGCCAGGCGCAGTATTCCGGCCTGATGACCTCGCAGGGCACCTTTGTGGACGACCTGCTGGTGCATAAGGTGTCGGACACGCACTACTTCCTCTGCGTCAACGCCAGCAATCAGGATAAGGATTTCGAGCACATCCGCAGCCACAACAAATTCGGCGCCGAGGTGGAAAACGCCGGCGCGCGCTATACGCAGCTCGCCATCCAGGGACCGAAAGCGCTCGGCATCCTCCAGCGGTTCACCAACGTTCCGCTCGATCCCATCAAATACTACCGTTTCACATTCGGCAAGATGAATGGCGTGGACTGTCTGATTGCTCGCACCGGCTATACCGGTGAGGATGGCTTCGAGATTTATTTTTCTCCGGAGCACTCTGAGAAGATGTGGTTTGACCTTTTCGAGGCCGGCAAGCCGGATGGCCTGCTCCCCTGCGGGCTGGGCGCGCGCAACACGCTGCGCCTGGAAGCGGGGATGTGCCTTTACGGCCATGAGATTGACGACACAACGACAACCTGGGAGGCCAACCTCGGCTGGATCTGCAAACTCGATAAGGGCGACTTCCTCGGCCGCGACCTCCTTGCGCGCCAGAAAGAGCGCGGCGTCGAGCGCTTGCTGGTCGGTTTCGAGATGCAGGAAAGGCTGATCGCCCGCGATGGCTGCCCGGTTTTTGTCGCCGGCCGGGAAGCGGGGCGCGTCACCAGCGGCTCGCCAGCGCCTTTTCTGAAGAAGAATATCGGGATGGCCTATGTACCGGCATCCATGAGCGCGCCGGGAACTCCGATTCACGTTGCCATCCGCAACAACCAGGCCGCGGCACGTATCGTCGAGACGCCGTTCTACAAACGACCGAAGTAGCTGCGACCCGGACAGTCGAAGCGCGGCCGTCCGGCAGACTCATGAGGAGCAACGATGTATCCCAGCGATTTCCGCTACACCAAAGAGCACGAGTGGATCAAGGTCACCGGCGACACGGGCACCGTGGGCATCACCGACTACGCGCAGCACGAGCTGGGTGACGTCGTGTTCGTCGAGCTGCCAAAGGTCGGCGCGAAGTTTAACGCCAGCCAGTCGTTCGGCACCGTCGAATCAGTGAAGGCCGTCAGCGAGATCTATTCTCCCGCCTCGGGCGACGTGGTAGAAACCAACACCGCGCTTGCCGACGCGCCCGAGACCATCAATAAGGACCCGCACGGCGCGGCATGGATGATCAAGATCCGGCTGACCAATCCGAAGGAGCTCTCCAACCTGATGGATGCGGCCGCCTACCAGGCCTACATCGTCGAAAAAGAAAAGGAAGCCTCCGCCTGATGCGTTACCTGCCGAAGAGCGCCTCGGAACGCCTGGAGATGCTGCAGGCGATTGGCGCCCGGTCGAGCGAAGACCTGTTCGTCTCCATCCCCGCCGCCTATCAGCTCAAACGGCCGCTGAAGCTGCCCGGACCGCTTTCGGAGATGGAGATTATCGACTATTTCCGGGCGCGCGCCGCGGAGAATTCCCGCGGGTACGCGAGTTTCTTGGGCGCGGGAGTATACAACCACGTCCGCTCGGTGGTCACCGACACCATCCTCCAGCGCGGCGAGTTCCTCACCTCGTACACGCCCTATCAGCCCGAAATCAGTCAAGGCACGCTCCAGGCCATCTTCGAGTTTCAGACGCTGATGTGTCAGCTTACAGGCCAGGAGGTGGCCAACGCCTCAATGTGGGACGGCTCGACTGCGCTGACCGAAGCCGTGCTGATGGCTGAAAGACTGACAGGTCGCAACCGCGTCGTCGTGGCGCGCTCGGTGCACCCGGAATACCGACAGGTGCTGGCCACCTATGGGCACAACGTCGGCCTGCAAGTGGACGAAGCAGCGTTCACCCCTTCGGGCCAAATTGACGCGGCGGCGCTGCGCGCTTCGGTCAACCAGGCCACCGCCGCGGTAGTCGTGCAATCGCCGAACTTCTTCGGCGTGCTCGAGCAGTTGCCGGAGCTGGCGGAGATCGCGCACGCCCGCGACGCGCTTCTCGTCGTCGCCGTCACGGAAGGTGTATCGCTCGGCATCGTGCGCCCTCCGGCCGAGGCCGATATCGTGGCCATGGAAGGGCAGAGCTTTGGCTTGGCGCCGAGCTACGGCGGGCCGTTTGTCGGCGTGATCACCACGCGCGAGAGATTTGTCCGCCAGATGCCGGGACGCCTGGCCGGGCAAACCACCGATCATAACGGGCGCCGTGGATTCGTGCTCACACTTGCCACTCGCGAGCAGCACATCCGGCGCGAGAAGGCTACTTCAAACATCTGCACCAACCAAGCGCTCTGTGCGCTCGCCGCCGCAGTGCACCTGTGCTTGCTCGGCAAGGAAGGCCTGAGGGAACTGGCGCAACAGAACCTGGCCAAGGCACGCTTTGCCGCGGCGGAACTCAAGAAGATTCCCGGCATGCGGCACGCCTTTTCAGGGCCCACCTTCAACGAGTTCGTCATCGAGTTGCCGCGCTCGGTGAAGATGGTCAACGCCGAACTGCTCAAGGACAAGATCATCGGCCCGTTGCCGCTCGGCAATTTCTATCCGGACCTGACCAAGCACGGGCTAGTGTGCGTCACCGAGACGACCACACGGGCCGAGATCGAGCACCTGGCAGCCTCGCTGCGCCGCGCCCTTGCGGCACTGGTATGACCGAGGCAGGGATGGAAGGATTGAGCGACCGCATCAAAAAAGCCGGGCGTCACCCCAGCCAGAGCGAAGGGCTCATCTTCGAGAAGTCTGCGCCGGGCAAGCGCGGCATCGAATTGCCGCCGCTCGATGTGCCCGTCGTGGACCCCCGCCAGGCCCTGGGCGGGGCGCACGCACGCGACGCCGTTAACAGCTTCCCCGAGGTCAGTGAGATCGAAGTAATCCGCCACTTCACCCGGCTGTCCACCTGGAACTACGCCATCGACCTGGGGATGTATCCGCTGGGCTCCTGTACGATGAAATACAACCCTCGAGTGAACGAATTTGTCGCCCGCCTGGACGGTATCGCCACCGAGCATCCCTTCCAGCCTGTGGAGCTCTCGCAAGGCTGCCTGAAAATCCTCAAGGTGCTGCAGAGCTGCCTGCTGGAAATTACGGGCATGGACGCGATCACCATGCAGCCATCGGCCGGCGCCCAGGGTGAGCTGACGGGGCTGCTGCTGATCCGGGCCTATCTCGAAAGCCAGGGCGACCCGCGGAAGAAAGTTCTCATCCCGGACTCGGCCCACGGCACCAATCCCGCAACCGCGGTGATTGCCGGCTATGAGGTGGAAAACATCCGCTCCAATGCACAGGGACAGATTGATGTTGAGCGGCTCCGCGGCATGGTCAATGGCGACGTGGCCGCTCTGATGGTGACCAACCCCAGCACGGTGGGCGTCTTCGAGCAGCGCATCGTCGAGGTCAGCGAAATCCTCCACTCCGCCGGTGCGCTGCTCTATATGGATGGGGCCAACATGAACGCGCTCGCCGGTGTGGCCCGCCCGGGCGACTTCGGCGTAGACGTGATGCACCTGAACTTGCACAAGACCTTCTCCACCCCCCATGGAGGCGGCGGGCCAGGCGCCGGGCCGGTCATGGTGAAAAAGATCCTTGAGCCGTTTCTGCCGGTGCCGGTCTTGGTCGAAAAGGCGGACGGCACGCTCGCGTTCGATTTCAATCGGCCGAAATCCATTGGGCGCGTCCGGGCATTCTGCGGGAATTTTGGCGTGCTGGTGCGCGCGCTGGCGTACACGCTGGCATACGGCCCAGGCATCCGACAGGCCACCGAAGACGCCGTATTAAACGCCAACTACATCCGCAAGCACCTCGAGGACCACTACGACCTGCCCTATAAGCTGCCCTCGATGCACGAAGTCGTGTTCAGCGACGCTCGGCAGAAAAAGCACGGCGTTTCGACGATTGACATCGCCAAGCGGTTGATTGACTACGGCTTCCACCCGTACACCACGGCCTTCCCCCTCATCGTCCCCGGCGCGCTGATGATTGAGCCGACCGAATCGGAATCGAAGGAAGAGTGCGACCTGTTCATCGACGCCATGCGTTCGATCGCCGAAGAAGTCGCCGCCGACCCTGAACTGGTCAAGACGGCCCCGCATTCCACCCGGGTAGGACGCCTCGACGAAGTCGCCGCGGCGCGCAAGCCCATCCTGCGCTGGAAGCCGCAGGCCTCGGGCGAAGCCGCCGACTGATCCGGCGAACCGCTATCCTGCTTCAAACTTTCAACAGAGATTCAGGAAGAGAGAGTTCTCGGGTCGTGCGCAGAGAGAGGTTTTTTCGCGGCTGACTCGAGCATCCAGCTGTAGCTCACGCGGAGGAAGGCCAGGAAGACCACGGAGAAGAAGACCCAACCGGCGTTGATGTGAAATCTGCCGGCAAGGGAGGGAGAGATCAAGTTGCCGGTCACCACCAGCAACACGATTCGAAGAACGTTCGCCGTGAGAATGGCCGCGAGGCCCATCCCGTAGCCCGCCAGAGCGCGTCTCTTGTTCAGGCGGTTCCATTCCAGCAGCACGATCAGCCCAAACAGATAATCGAACAGATAGACGCCTTCGATCCCGGAACAGTAGAAGCCGATTTCGACCCACAGTCTCGGCCCGGCGACTCCCGGGTTGGCCGCCGCGAGGTACTCCAGACCCGGCACAAAGGGCAGCGCGCCCAGATAGACCAGCCGGCCCAGAATCGCCGAATACCGCGGCCAGGCCAGCATGAACAGGCGATAGGGGAAGAAGGTGAGCAGCACGATAAGAGCTGTAAGCAACTCCGGACGGTACCGGCGCCATAGCAAACGCCACTGGCCCGCCGGAAACAGCACCCAGGTAGGCAAAAGGACGAGGAACTTGGCCGCTGCCGTCGCCGTCGCATTCAGCGAGTAAGCCAAGCCAGCCGTAGCCAGCGGCATGCGAGCGAGCGAAGCGACTCCTAGCAGGAGCGCGTGCAAGCTGCCGAATGCCAGCAGGCGACCCCAGGAAGGCAACCTAAGAGCAACTGCCCCGACCTCATCGGCTGACCGGTCTTTGCCGCGGTAAACGAGGACAAGGAAAACTCCCGTGGCCCACAAGGTCGAGCTGTTGTACAGCGCAGGGACACCCTGGTAGTCCAGCGCGAGGGCGAGAGCGGTGAGGAGCACGGCTGAGTAAACCGTGATTCTTTCGTTCAAGCAAAGAGGGAGAGAGAAACCGGGGTGCAGTGCTGAATTCCGGGAAGGCTTCAAGTAAGACCTCACTCGACTCCACTCTCCTCCCAAGGCTGACACGTCGCCTCCTAGAGGGATTTATTAGGAGCAAACTGCCCTCCAAAGATGCAGGCAAGAGGCGACAGGGGCCGGCCCCCATCTCACTCACAACAAAGAAGCTATCGGCTGGCACAAGGCCCGGAGGGCCAGGCTATGGGTAGGAAAGTTCCCTCTATGTGAAATTGACCAGAGGCGGGGTGGGAGCCGCTACCTGTCATGGGATTACTGCCGGAAGCGCACGGAATCGAGCATGGCCTGGAAGCTGCGCTCGTAGTCGCCGGAGTCGCGGTCTGGCACGACGCTGACGAAATAAACCAAACCCTCCGGTCGGAGCACGCTGACCACCCAATCGGTTTCGCGGCCTCCGACCGGTGAATCATTCGAGAGGTAGGTGGAAAGAGCTCGGTAGCCGTCCAGGCGCATGCTTTCGTGCCGCCGCACGATACGCATGGCGGGATTGGAATGTCGTAGCTCATCGATCAACTGATCGGTGGCGTCCTCGAGCGTCGGCTCACCGTCACGTACATTGTGCGGCTCATAGACGTTGACGATCATGCCGTAGGCCAGCGCGGCACTGCCGTGGCCATCGTCCACTGCGCCACCGTCGGGCAAAAAGCTCACCGCGTTGCCCTGGCCGTAGGACCGCCAGTTGTCCGGATAGCTCATGCGCAGCGTCTCGTTCTCATAGTTCTGGAAGCGCTCCGACGGCCGGGCCGGCCTGCGGCCGCTACCGCTCTGCGGGGCCTGGCGGGCGCCTTTCGGCGGGGGCGGGAGCGACAGGACGTAACGCTTAATGTCGCGGAACTCCGGGGAATCCGTCTTGTAGTTCCGCGGCGGTCCGCCCAGCTTTTCAATCTCCTGGTCCACGCGGTCGATGCGGTGGTCCGGGCTGGGATGGTTCGAGAAAAACTCCGGCGGGTTCTTGCCCTTGCTCTCAGCCTGGATTTTCTCGAAGAACTGCGCCATGGCCCGAGGGTCGTAACCGGTGTCGTAAAGAATCTGCGTGCCCATAACATCAGCCTGGCTCTCGGCGGTCCGCGAGTACTTGAGTAAGACAGAGTTGGCAAAAAAGCCCGCCCCTGCTTGCGCCAGCACTGCCCCGATTGAGTTACTCCCAAGCGCCCCTCCCAAGATCGCCAGCGGCACCTGCGCCGCATAGGCCTTGCTGGCCTGATTGGTGCCGTGGCGCAGGGCCACATGCGAAGTCTCGTGCGCCATTACACCCGCGAGTTGCGCCTCATCGTCGGCCGCTTCGATCACACCGCGGTTGATGTAAACAAAGCCGCCTGGCAGCGCGAACGCGTTGATGGCCCGGTCGTTCACGCATTTGTACTGGTAGGGATACCGCTCGCCGGGCGCATGCGCCGCCAGACGCCTTCCGAGGTTGTTCAGATAGTTGTCCACTCGGGAGTCGTTGAGCATGGGCACTTGCCGCTCGGCATCTCGAGACACCTGCTGACCCACCTGGATGTCCTGTTGCGGCGAAAACAGGTTCCAGCCGGGCCTCAACTGTGTGCGGTCGGCCCACACCAGCGGCGCCAGTGCCAAGCAGAGCGCCGCTACCAGCGCCACTGCCTGTCGCGTGCTATGACCTTGCCGTCCACGACGCACGGCCCTTCGGCTCGGGCAAGCACTGCCAGCCTGATCGTGACTCATCTGCTCCTCCATTGGCTGGGCTCTCACGTTCGTAACAGCTTCCTTTTGGTTAGATGTTAGCTCCGGGTTTAGAGGTTCCTTGGCGGCTAAGATACGGCGCCGGCCCGGGATAGCCCTCGTGCACCCAATGCGAACGAACAGACTATAACGAATCTCCTTGCCGGGGAAAACATCTTGCGGCCAGCCCTGGGTTGAAGAGTTGAAGTATCGCTTGGGGGGGCATCGAAAGGCCAGAGAATCAGCGATTTACGATTATCGGGAAAACCGAGATTCGAAAGAGCGAAAGAAGATTGTGTTTCACCGGCGCGCGCCTGTAGCCACAGTGAAACACTACAGAATCAGGACCGGCTCCGCGCACACTGTGAGTTGCGCCGCACTGGAAGGGCTGAGGATTTCGCAGATGGTCATCCGCGAAGGGCTAGCGTTCGTTATCGTTCTTTCGCCGGCTCGCCGGCGCTGGCATCGGATGGCTCGGAGGCAGGGCTGCGGGGGCTTGCGCTTCGCGAGCAGCGGCAATCGAGGGGACTTCGACGGCGCGGCCGCCAGTGGCCCGGGCCGCCTGCGCCGCAATCTTGGGCTGCGGCGCCGCCACCGGCACCACCGCCCCTTCCCCTTCCCTCTGGAAGACCAATCGGCCTTCCCCCCCGTCCCAGTCGATGCACAGCATGTCTCCCAACCGCACCTGCTCGGTCGCCAGCAGGTTCGCCAGCGGATACACCACGAACTTCTCGATCGCCCGCTTCAGGTGCCGCGCCCCGTACTTCAGGTCTGTTCCTTCCCGCAACAAGTACGCTCGCCCCTCCGGCGTCACCCGGAACAAGAACTGCCCTCGCGCCGTGTCCAGCACCCGCTGCTGCACCATCCCCAGCTCAATCTCCAGGATCTGCTCCAACTGCTCCGGCCGCAGCGGATGAAACACCACCACCTTGTCCAGCCGGTTCATGAACTCCGGCGAAAATTTCCGTTTCGCCGCCTCGGTCGCCGTCCGCTCCACCTTCACGTCCAGCTTGTCGGTCGGCTTGTCGCTCGGCTGCACAAACCCCAGCCCTCCCGTCATCAACTCGCTGATCTCCCCTCCTCCCAGGTTCGAGGTCATGAAGATCATCGTGGCCGACAGATCCACCCGCCGGTTATCTCCCAGCGTGAGAGTCGCCTTGTCCAGAATCCCCAGAAGCAACTGCCACAGCGCGTCCGAGGCCTTCTCGATCTCGTCAAACAGCAGAAAGCTCAGCTTCAACTTCTCGGTGTGATACTGCGCCAGCGCCTCCTGCGTGATCAGCGGATGCGTTTCGCGGTGCCCCAGATAGCCCGGCGGCGAGCCGATCAGCTTGGCGATCTCGTGCGAGTGCTGGAACTCGGCGCAGTCCACCTTGATCACCGCCCGGGGGTCACCGAACAGGATCTCCGCCCCGGCCTCTACGATGCGCGTCTTGCCCGACCCGGTCGGCCCCAGGAACAGCAGGTTGCCCACCGGGCGCCCGGCCGAGCTCATCCCGGCGCAGAATACCTGGTAGAGGTCCACGACCGCCCGGACCCCTTCCTCCTGGCCCACGATTCTCTTCCGCAGCGCGGCCTCAAATTCCTGCGATTCGAGGCTACGCCGAGTGGGATCGAGATGTTGGTGGAGTTTGCTCATTGGCCTGCCCTCCTAGCGGAACCTCCGGGAGGCCAACACGCCACGATACGGGGAGTGGTCGAACTGATCGAGCTTGACCTGGACAGTCGAGTGCAACAGCCGGAGCTGGGTGAGGATCTCATGGCCGGTTTCGGGAGCCTGAGAGACGTCGAGCAAAGGCGGAAACAGGTCGGCGAGATCCAGATTGAGCGTGCGCAGGGTCGAGACGAGCTTTTGCACGTAGGCCGACCTGGGGTCGAACAGCTCCACGCGCCCATTGACCTGCTCGCGGAGCTCGCTCCAATCCACGTTGAGCAAGGGATAGGAGCGGGAAACCTGACGGACCACGTCATCGGTGATGCGGGGCCGGTCGCCGAGGCGAGCAAGGTGCAATTGTTTCACCTTTCCCCGGCGGCGCACATTGTGCACCAGGTAATAAGCATTTCCTCTGCGGCGAACAAAGGCCATCGAGCGGCTCCTGTGCCTAGCTTACGTTCGTAGTGTATCTTCATTCCACTACGCCTGTCAATATTGGATGCGTCTGCCGCGCCCGGGTTGCTTCGCATCGGTTACTATCGGACAGCGCACCCTGCATGCCCCGCCGGGGGCTCGCTTGCCCGCCCGCGAAGCTCGGCCGACCGGGTGTTGATATCGTGCCGGCATTGCGCTCGCCCTTTCTTCCTGCAGTTACTTAGATGCGCCTTTGCTCGGGCCGGCACCAGGTTGTCAGTGCCGTTCGGTTTCCGCCATGATTCCGCAGGGTCAATTCTCTGGCCGGATGGGACTAGTACCGATAGGATGGTTGCCTGCAGGAAGAAAAAATGTCCTGGGCACCGGTTTACCGGCTGGTCAAAAGGATCCCTCGCGGGCGCGTGATCACTTACGGCCAGCTGGCCCGTGCGCTGCGATTGGCAGGCGGTGCGCGCACGGCGGGCCGCGCCATGGCCGCGTGCCCGACTGGGCGCGGCATACCGTGGCACCGTATTGTCGGCGCCGGCGGGCGCATCCTGCTACGCGAGCCCCTTGCCTCGCTGCAGCGCCGGCTGCTGGAAAGCGAGGGCACACGCCTGGTCGCAGGACGTGTGGACCTCGAGCGGCACGGCTGGCAGCCGCGGGCAGCCCGCTGAGCACTCGCAAACGCAGCCATGGCGCTGCGGCGCAACTTCGCGCCGAGTTGCGGGATATGTTATAGATGGGCGGACTGCCGTGAGCGCCGCCATCGTCCAAGTCGAAAACCTGACCAAGAAATACGGCGCTGTCGAAGCTCTGCGAGGCGTGAGCTTCGAGGTGCATGCCGGCGAAGTGTTCGGCTTGCTGGGGCCCAACGGCGCAGGCAAGACCACCACGATAGAAACCCTGGAAGGGCTGCGCACGCCCGATAGCGGCCGCGTCAGCGTCTGCGGGCTGGACCCGCAGCGCAGCGGCACCTCATACAAGCAACAGATCGGCGCGGTGCTGCAGTCCACCGCCCTGCCGGAAAAGCTGCGCGTCAGCGAGGCGCTCAAGCTGTTCGCCAGCTTCTACTCACGCCGGCGGGATACCACCGACTTGCTGCGGCGTTTCGGCCTGGAGGAGAAGCGCAACGCGTCCTACATGCACCTCTCCGGCGGGCAGAAGCAGCGGCTGGCGCTGGCACTGGCCCTGGTGAACGAGCCGAAGGTCGTGTTCCTTGACGAGCCCACGGCGGGTCTCGACCCGCAGGTGCGCCGGGAAATGTACGACATCATCGAAGAACTGCGGCGGGAGAACAAAACCATCCTGCTGACGACGCATTACATCGAAGAGGCCGAGCGGCTGTGCGACCGAGTGGCCATCATTGACCAGGGCCGAGTGATCGCCCTGGGCACTCCGCGGGAGCTCAAGCAGCGCTCGGCGGGCACGACGCGCATCGAGGTGCGCCTGGCACGACCGGAGAACGGCGGCGCGCTGCGCAAGCTCGAGGGCGTGGCCGATTGCCGGGAACTCGACGGCAGCTACGTGCTGCACTCCACTCGCGTGCCGCAGACCATCGTCGCGCTGGTGAAACACCTCGAGGCGCAGCGGAACGACCTGGCAAGCCTGGAGATCTCGGCTCCCTCCCTGGAGGACATCTTCCTCGAGCTGACCGGCAGGAGGCTGCGCGATTGAGGAATACCTGGACCCTGACAGTTTCGCGGATGCGCCTAGCGCTGCGCAACCGGGCCTTCCTCTTTTTCAGCCTGGTGATGCCGATCGCATTTTTCTTTTTGTTTATCGGCGTATTCGGTCGCGGCAGTCGCCTGGCCGTGCCCTACATGCTGGCCCCCGTACTGGCGCTGACCGTGATGGGTAGCTTCTGGGGACTGAGCATTCAACTGGTGATGTTCCGCGAGCAGGGCATTCTGCGGAGGTTTCGACTAGCGCCGGTGGGCCCAGGAGCGATGCTGGCCTCGAGCATCGTTTCCAACTACATTCTCACTCTGCCGACCATCGTGCTGGAGTTCTTGCTGGCGCGGTGGATTTTCCACCTGGACCGCTGGGGCAACCTGTGGGGCGTTTGGGCTCTTGTCACGCTGGGCACCGTCACGTTTGCGGCGCTGGGCCTGATCGTGGCCAGTGTCACGAATACCATGCAGGAGACCCAGGTGATCAACAACGCCATCTGGTTCGTTTTCCTGTTTCTGTCCGGCGCAACCCTTCCCCTGCCTGTGCTACCCGCTTTCATTCAGCGCTTTGCTGTCTTTCTTCCCGCCACCTATTTGGTCACCGGGCTCCGGCGAGTCATCGTGCGTGGCGCGACGTTATGGCAAGTGGGCCCGGAACTCCTGGCCCTGGCGGGAGGCTCGGCCGTCGCGTTTTTTATTTCCATGCAACTCTTCCGTTGGGAGCCGGAAGAAAAGGTAACCGGGCGTGCCAAGGCCTGGGCCGCGGCGACGATTGTTCCCTTCCTGCTCCTGGGCATCTGGGAAAGCGCGCACGGGCAGCTCCGTACCGATGAACAGGCAATTTATGACTTGCTCGAGCAGCGCGCTACGCCCGGCAACAACACGCGATAGGAAGTTGCCGCGGAATTCAACACGGCCGTGCTCAAGTTCCTCAAGCAGTTGCCAAAGCCCTGACCGCGACGAACGGCGCGAGCGCCTGCCGGCCGCCACGGCCGTCCAATTTGGACGCTGCGCTGCGCTCGCCAATGGCCGGCCCGCGATTGACAGCCGGACGCGTATGCTATACTTTGCGCGGGACATTCGCGGAAGTCGGCCGCTAACGGAAACTTCCGCAGCTCCGGACCGGGCAGAGTGCAAGTCACCAACGCCAGTAAGACAACTCCTCCCGCACCCAGGTCCGAATTCCCACCGAGGCTGACGGGTCGCCCAGCAGCAAAAACGCCGAGCGGAGAGCGCTGATGACCATCAAGAAGACCGCCAAGATCTGGCACAACGGCAAGTTCATCAACTGGGACGACGCCCAGGTCCACGTGATCTCCCACGTCATCAGCTACGGCTCGGCAGTGTTCGAAGGCATCCGCTGCTATGGCACCAGGCAGGGTCCGGCCATTTTCCGCCTGCGCGACCATATGCAGCGCCTGCTGCACTCCGCGCACATTTATCGCATCGACATCCCGCAGACGCTCGAGGATTTGTGCGCCGTGGCGGTGGAACTGGTGCGCGTCAACAAAATGGGCGCATGCTACCTGAAACCCATCGTGCTGCGCGGCTACGGCGAAGCGGGCGTCAACCCGTTTCCCTGCCCCGTCGAGGTCTATATGGCCTGCTGGGAGTGGGGTAGCTACCTGGGGGCCGAGGCCATCGAAAAGGGAGTGGACGTCTGCGTCAGCTCGTGGACGCGCATGGCGGCGAACACGCTGCCGGCCATGTCCAAGTCCGCAGCCAATTACATGAATTCGCAACTCATCCGCATGGAAGCCATCGTCAACGGTTACATCGAGGGCATCGCTCTCGACCCAAACGGCTATGTCAGTGAAGGCTCTGGCGAGAACATTTTCCTGGTGCAGGACGGCACGGTGATTACGCCGCCGCTCGCGGCGAGCGTTTTGCCCGGCATCACCCGCCGCTGCATCATCACCCTGTGTCAGGACTTGAAGATTCCCGTCAGCGAACAGATGATCCCCCGTGAGATGCTCTACATTGCCGACGAGGTCTTCTTCTCCGGCACGGCGGCTGAGGTCACGCCGCTCCGCTCGATTGACCGCATCTCCGTCGGCAACGGCGCCCGCGGTCCCATCACCAAACGCATCCAGGAAGAGTTCTTCGCGCTCACCGGCGGTACGAAGCCCGACCGCCACAACTGGCTCACGCCGGTGGGCGTGCCCGTCAGCGCCAACACACGCTAGCTTCGCGCCTCGGCAAACATTGCGCCGGGAGTTTTGACTGGCCCCGCGGGTTTCAGTAGAATCACGCCCGAAAAGAAGTGCGCCGACGTTCTGGCCAGCTGGCACATCTTTCCGTTAAGGAGATTTCATGTACAGCAAGCCCCAGAAGTTTCTCGCGGAGTTTGTGGGCACGTTTGCGCTGATCTTCTTCGGCGCCGGCTCAATTTGCGCTGATCAGCTCCTGAAGAGCACGAATCAGGGCAGCCTGGGCTTGCTGGGGATTGCTGTGGCGCACGGCCTGGCTATCGGCATCATGGTCTCCGCCGTCGGGCACATCTCCGGCGGCCACCTGAACCCGGCGGTCACCATCGGTTTCTGGGTGACGCGAAGGATCAGCACCTTCGGCGCCCTGTTGTACTGGGTCTCGCAATTGGCCGGCGCTATCGCGGCGGCATACCTGCTGCGGGCCGTCATCCCTGACGACACCTGGCGAGCTGTCGCCCTCGGCACGCCCGACTTGGCGCGGGACTTTAGCCGCACGGCGGGGATGGTCGTTGAGGGCGTCATGACGTTCTTCCTGGTCTTCGTGGTCTTCGCCACCGCAGCCGACGAGCGCGGCGCCTTCGGCAAGATCGCTGGCTTCGCCATCGGCCTCACCGTCACCATGGACATCCTGATGGGCGGGCCGCTGACGGGAGCGGCGATGAACCCGGCGCGCGCCTTCGGTCCCGCCTTGGCGGCGCAGCACTGGGTCAACCACGGGGTGTACTGGGTGGGGCCGCTCCTGGGCGGCGTGGTGGGCGGTTGGCTCTACGACACTCTCTACTTGAAGAAAGCCTGATCCCCAGCCGTTACATGGGCAGCAACTCCCTCGCTGGGCATGCTTGCCATGACCCTGGCCGGATGCTAGTGTCGGCATAAGGCTCCGGAAAGTCGAAAATCCCGACTGAATCCGGGCGGAGTTTGTGCGCCATGGCACTGAGCATTGACGACCTGCTACGCCGCGCTGTCGAAAGGAAAGCGTCGGACCTCCATCTGAAGGTCGGCAACCATCCCTACCTGCGCGTGGACGGCGTGCTCTACCCGCTCGCCGACGTGCCACGCGTCACGCCAGAAGAGATGCTCTCGATGGCCTTCAGCATGATGACCAACCGGCAGAAACAAAAGTTCAAAGAGACAGCCGAGCTCGACATGGCCTATGGCGTGGCCGGCCTGGGCCGCTTCCGCGTCAATGTTTTCCAGCAGCGGGGCAACGTGGGCATGGTGCTTCGCGTCATCCCTACGAAGATCCGCACCTCGGAGGAGCTCGACCTGCCCCGCGTCGTGGAACGGATCTGCGAGGAGCAGCGCGGGCTGGTGCTGGTGACCGGCACGACCGGGTCGGGCAAATCCACTACGCTCGCGGCCATGATTGACCGCATCAACTCTTCGCGCGCCGACCACGTTATCACCATCGAAGATCCCATCGAGTTCCTCCACCGCGACAAGAAAGCCTTCGTCAACCAGCGCGAAATCGAGGTGGACACTGCAACCTTCTCCACCGCCCTCCGCGCCGCGCTACGTCAGGACCCCGACGTCATCCTGGTCGGCGAAATGCGCGACCTCGAGACCATCTCCACCGCCCTGCTCGCTGCCGAAACCGGCCACCTGGTGCTTTCCACCTTGCATACGATTGACGCCACGGAAACCATCCAGCGCATCATCGCCGTTTTCCCGCCGCCCGAGCAGAAACAGATCCGTCTGCAATTGGCCGCCACGCTCAAGGCCGTCATCAGTCAGCGCCTGGTGCGCCGCGCCGACGACAAGGGCCGTGTTCCCGCCGTCGAGGTGATGATCACCACCGCCTATATCCGCGACTGCATCATCAACCCTGACAAGACGAGACTGATCAACGACGCCATTTCCGCCGGCACCAGCCAGTACGGCATGCAGACCTTCGACCAGTCGCTCTATGACCTCTTCACCCGCCAACTGATTACCTATGAAGAGGCGCTCATCCGCGCAACCAACCCCGACGAGTTCAAGCTCCGCGTCCAGGGCATCCGCTCGGCCTCCGACGCTGCCCGCGAGGAGATGGAGCGCACGATGACTGAGTTCGAGCGCTTCGGTAAGCGGTGAAGCGAGCTTCAGCAGTCAATCACGAGGTCTCACCTTCAGCTATTGGCCCGCTCTGTATTCTCTGTGCTCCTCTATGCCCTCTGTGTTAGGTCTTTTCGCCTTTCCATTTTCTATTCTCCATTTTCCTTCTTGACCTTCGACCCTCGACTCTTAATTCTTGACTTTTGACTACTTTTGACTTTGATCTTTCGACTTTCAACTCTATGCTTGCCACCATGCGCCCTCCCCGCAAGCTGGCCACCGAGGAGCAGTTCTACGCCGCCGCCTTGCGCGCCCTGATGCGCCGCGCCCACTCGGTTTACGAGATGCGCCAGGCACTGGAGCGACGCCTGCCCACGGGACCCGGGGCCGAAGAGAAGGTCGCGGTTCGCCGCGTGCTCCAGCGACTGAAGAACGAAAAACTGCTCGACGACGCCCGGTACTCTCACCAGTTCGCCCGTTATCGCGCCGAGTCGCGCCGCCAAGGCCGCTTCCGCATCGCCCGCGAGCTCCGCGCCCGCGGGGTGCCCGACCGGCACATCGAAGCGGCGCTCGAGGATATTTTCAAAGAGACGGATGAGGCTACGTTGGTCCGCCAGCGTCTTCAGCGCGGCCTGAAGCATCTCCGCGGACCGCTCGACCAGCGCCGGCTCGCCTCGCTCTACCGCAGTCTGCTGCGCGCCGGATTTTCGAGCGACGTCGTCCGCGCCGAGCTGCGAGCTGCGATCCGGGAAGATGTCGCCGAGCTCGCCGACACTGCGCGGGCAGAGGAAGAATAACTCCCCCTGCCGCCTCAAGAACCCGGTTTCATTCTGAGCGCAGCCCGCAATGGCGGGCGGAGCGAACAATCCCGGCCCGGCCGGGATGCTCGCGCGCCACAACGGAAATGCCGCGGCTGGCTCAGCATGACCAAACCCTGCAGGGGCGGCCCTGCGAGTTCTATGAATGGCAGCGCGGCGGGCAGCGTTGCGGCGGCGAGAAGCGTCTGCGATAATGGTCGGCGGAAGCGGGGCGCTGGTCGCAGAACGAAGTCACCGAATTGATTCTGAACAGGTTGCCGTGAACGGAAACGAGATCCGCCGCACATTCCTGGACTACTTTGTGCGCCAGGGGCACCGCGTCGTGCGCAGCTCGTCGTTGGTGCCAGCGGGCGATCCCACGCTGCTCTTTACCAACGCCGGAATGAACCAATTCAAAGACGTGTTCCTCGGGCTGGAGCGGCGCGACTACAATCGCGCCACAACCGCGCAGAAGTGCGTGCGTGCCGGCGGCAAACACAATGACCTCGAAAACGTCGGCCGCACCGCTCGCCACCACACTTTCTTCGAGATGCTGGGAAACTTCTCTTTTGGCGACTATTTTAAGAGAGAGGCCATCGCTTTTGCCTGGGAGTTGGTCACCTCTCCGAATTGGTTCGCCCTCCCGAAGGACAAGCTTTACGCGACCATTTTCCAAGGCGAGGAAGGGATTCCCCGCGACGCCGAGGCCTACCAGCACTGGCTGGGCCAGGGCGTCCCCAAACAGCGCATCTACGAATTTGGCGCGAGCGAAAATTTCTGGGCCATGGGCGACACCGGCCCCTGCGGGCCGTGCAGCGAAATCCATTACGACATGGGCCCCGCGGCCTCGGACGAAGGACATACGGACTGCGCCTTTGGCTGCGACTGCGGCCGCTACGTGGAAATCTGGAACCTGGTGTTCATGCAGTTTCTCCGCGACGCCAGTGGAGAACTGCAGCCGCTGCCGAAGCCTTCGATTGACACCGGCGCGGGGCTCGAGCGCCTGGCCGCGGTGCTCCAAGGCAAGACCAGCAATTTCGACACGGACCTGCTTCGGCCGCTGGTGGAATTCGCCAGCGAGCTCTCCGGCAAGTCATACGGCGAGAGCAGAGAGACGGACATCTCGCTGCGCATCCTGGCCGACCACAGCCGCGCCGCGGCGTTTCTGGTCTCCGACGGCGTACTGCCGTCGAACGAGGGCCGCGGGTACGTCCTGCGCAAAATCATCCGCCGGGCCGTGCGGCACGGGCGAACGCTCGGGCTGGACCGCGCGTTCCTGTTTGAGATGGCCAGCCAGGTGGCCGAGCGGATGCGCGAGCCCTATCCCGAGCTGCTCGAATCCATCGCGCGCGTGGACGCCGTCATCAAGGCCGAAGAGCAGCGCTACGAGCACACGCTGAAGCTCGCGCTGAAGAAGCTCGACGAAGAACTTGCAGGAGTCGTCAGCCCGGTTGTCGAAAAGGAGGAGACCAAGAGAATTCTTCTGCAGGGCGAAGCTGCTGTTTCGATGGAACGGTACACCGACACTAGTCGCCTCTTTCAGATGCTCAGAACGGCAAGCGGAGAAAGCTTGGGCGAGGCGATCAATCGTTCAATCGCACTTCTCAAGGACCACCTCGGACGAGAGATTATATTGTCGGGCGAGGCGGCGTTCCGGCTCTACGACACTTACGGGCTTTCGCTCGATCTGCTCGAGGACGAAGGCTCCTGGCGCGGCTTCCGGGTGGACCGCGCCGCATTCGAGCGCGAGCTGGAAAAGCAGCGGGAGCGCGCCAAGGCTTCCTGGAAAGGCGTGAGCAAGGAAGCCGCAAGCCCGGTCTACGCCAAGCTTGCTGAAACGTTTCGCACCGAGCCCGACTTCTATTACGGCTCGACCGCGCGTGATTGCCGCATTGAGGCCATCCTGACAAGGAAAGGTCCCGCAAACGAAATCAAGGCGGGCGAAGAAGCCGAAATTGTGCTCGACCGCACCGTGTTCTATGCCGAAGCGGGCGGCCAGGTGGCGGACATTGGCTCGATCTGGAATAACGAGCACACCGTCCAAATTGCGCAGGTGCGCGGCGCTTATTATCCGGTCCCCGGGCTGATTGCGCACCGCATCGTTGCGAAAGAGTCGCTGCGGGTCGGCGATCGGGTGGCGCTCGAGGCCGACGGCGCCCGCCGCGAGCACATCAAGCGCAACCACACCGCCACGCACTTGATGCACGCCGCGCTTCGAAACATCCTGGGGACCCACGTCAAACAGGCAGGGTCGCTGGTGGCACCGGACTATTTGCGCTTCGACTTCACGCATTTTGTCTCCGTGGATGCCGACGAGCTCCGCGAGATCGAGCAGCAAGTGAACGAAGAGATCCTGCTCAACGCCGAGGTGGAAACCAGTGTCACCACGCTCGATGAGGCATTGTCTTCCGGAGCGCTGGCCTTTTTCGGTGACAAGTATCCGGACCAGAACGTGCGCGTGGTGACTATTCCCGACCCCGCAGCACCCCGCGGCTTCTACAGCAAGGAGCTCTGCGGCGGGACGCACGTGCGCCGCTCGGGCGACATCGGCGTATTCAAGATCATGGGCGAGCAATCGGTGGCCGCGGGCATCCGCCGCGTCGAGGCCATCACCGGCGCGCGAGCGTTGGCCGATTACCAGCAGGCCCTCGCGACCCTTCGGCGGCTCGCCACAATGCTGAACGTCGGCGAGGACGCGCTTCCGGCGGCGGTTGAACGGCTCATGCTGGCCACCCGGCAGATGGAAAAGCAGCTCGACGCGCTCAAGCGCAAGTCTGCCTACTCGCACCTCGATGAGTTGCTCGAGCAAGTGCGCACCGTTAAGGACGTCCGCGTACTGGCCGCAAGGGTCCAGGAGATGGACCGCGACGCCATGCGCCAGTTGGTGGATACCTTGCGGCAGAAGCTAGGTTCGGGCGTGGTGGTTCTGGGCACAGCCGAGAACGGGAAAGTGACTCTGATCAGCGGGGTCACCAAAGACCTCATCAGCAGGCTCCACGCTGGGAAAATCGTGCAGGCCGTGGCACAGGAGGTGGGCGGTAGCGGGGGAGGGCGGCCAGATCTGGCCGAGGCTGGCGGAAAAGACACATCCGCCTTAGAAAAGGCTATCGAGGGCGTATACGCCATCGTCGAGCGGATGCTATGATCTCTACTAGCGTCAGAAGCGTGTCCAGGAGAGGACACTTTTCTCCTCATAGGGTTTGCCGTGTATTACCAGCAGGAAGTGGGATCGGTCTGCTTTCCCCAAAGACGGACGGGACTCCGCCCCGAGTGTGCGGCGGGCATCCTTTTGATCTGGCTAGCCTTGGGTGCCGTGCCGGCTCGGGCACAACTTGCATCATATGTTGATGAGCACGGGAAACACGTCTTCATCAACGCGGAAGAGCCTGTCCTGAGGCGCGCCACTAGTCGGGTCAGGAACACCGGAAGTGGCTCGCGCCAAGCAACCATCAGCCAGGCGGGGGCAACCCTGCAGGGTGCGTCCAGGGGCACCGGGACGCCCCAGCGACAGATGAAGGAAGGGCTCTGGCAATTGGCCAACGAGACCGCCGAGCGGCACCGGGTTGACCCGGCGCTGGTGCGCGCGGTCATCGCGGCCGAATCGGGCTGGAACCCTTGGGCGGTCTCTAGCAAGGGAGCGCTGGGACTGATGCAGTTGATTCCGGGGACAGCGAGACGTTTTGGCGTAGGAGATGCGTTGAACCCGCAGGAAAACCTCGACGGAGGGGTGCGATACTTGCGCACGCTACTCGAGCGGTACAACGGCGATCTGATTCGCTCGGTCGCGGCATATAATGCCGGCGAATTCGCCGTGGACCGCGCCCGAGGCGTGCCTAACATCCCCGAAACGCGCCGATACGTGCAAAAAGTGACCGATTCCTACTTTCAACCCGGCTCCGGCCGCCTCCGCGATTGGTGGAACGCTTCGCGTCCCATCTACCGGACGACCGATGAACGAGGCCGGCTGGTCTTTACGAACGAGTGAGGCAGACCCTGCGGCCAAGTGCCGCCCAAAGCGGACCTTTTTTGCGCCTCCTTCTGGTGGTCTTGCTAGCTTTGTCCCTGGTGCCTCCCGCAAGGGCCGAATCCCTGGCCGCAAAGCGCGCCGCCGCCAAAGCCCAGTTTGAACGCGCCGAAAAACAGCGCACCGCACTGCAGGGAAAACCTAAAAACGAGCGCACGCTTGAGGAATACCAGCAACTGGTCAATAGCTACCGCCGTGTGTACCTGATCACGCCGCATGCCGTCGAGGTACCCGCGGCGATGGTGAAGGTCGCGGAACTCTACCAGGAAATGGGGCGGCGGTTCGGCGATATGTACTTCCAGCCGGCGATTGACGCCTATCAGTTCCTGCTGCATGAATACCCAACCAGCCGGTTCCGCGAAGACGCCCTGATGACCATTGGGCAAATCCAGAAGAACGATCTCGACCAGCTCGAGCTGGCTGAGAAGACCTTTCAGGAGTTCCTCCGGCTGCATCCCCGTTCCACCCGGACCGAGGAGGCGCAACAGGCCCTGACGGAAATCGCCGCGGCCCGCGAGCAGGAGCGCCGGCCTGGTTCTCGGAAAAAGCTCGCCGACCAGGTGGAGAAACAGCGAAAACTGCCGCAAGTCACACAGATTCGGACCTGGAACGCAGAGAACTACACCCGCGTAGTGATTGATGTGGAAGATGTGGTGAAATATCAGGCCGCCCGCATCGGGGATCCCGACCGCATCTACTTCGATTTGCACACGGCCAAGCTCAGCTCGACGCTCGCCGGCAAGACCCTCGAGGTGCAGGGAGGCTTCCTGAAAACCATCCGGGTGGCGCAAAACCAGGCCGGTGTGGTGCGCGTGGTTCTCGAAGTGGACAAGGTGAAGGACTATTCGGTCTTCCTCTTGCCGAGCCCCTACCGCCTGATCGTTGACGTCTACGGCGAGGCGCCGGCGGCGGCGAAATCGACGGCCCCTCCGGTCACCGAGGCCGAGAGGGCCGCAAAGCCCGGGCCTCCCCCTGAGAAAACGGAAACTTCGCGCAGCGAGAAGCCGGCCAGCAAGCCCGGAAAGCCACCGCCTGAGGGCGCAGCCTCAGCTCGGAGCGACGATACGAAGCCCGCCGCAGCTCCCGGCGCTGCGCCGGCGCGCACCAAGCCGGTGAAATCGAAGCAAGAAATCGCCGCGGCGACTCCCCCACCCGTACCTCATCCCACGCATAACGGCCAGCAGTCGCTGACCCGTGCGCTGGGCCTGAAGATCGGCCGGATCGTGATTGATCCCGGCCACGGCGGCCATGATACCGGCACAATCGGCCCGACCGGGCTGATGGAAAAGGACTTGTGCCTGGATATTGCGTTGCGCTTGGGCAAGATGCTCCAGCAGCGGCTGCCCGGCGCCGAAGTCATCTATACGCGTCAGGACGATTCGTTCATTCCGCTCGAGAATCGCACTGCCATTGCCAACCAAGCTAAAGCGGATCTGTTCATCTCCATTCATGCCAATTCCAGCCGCGACCACAAGGCCCGCGGCGTGGAGACCTACTACCTGAACTTTGCCGCCTCCCCGGAGGCCATGGATGTGGCCGCCCGCGAAAACGCGCTCTCGCAGAGCTCGATCCACGAGCTCCAGGACATGATCAAGAAGATCGCCCGCAACGAAAAGATTGACGAGTCCCGGGAACTGGCCACAGACATCCAGGATGCCCTGTCCCAGCGCCTGCAACGAGTGAACCGCACACTGAAGAACCGCGGCGTGCGCAAGGCCCCTTTCGTCGTCCTGATCGGCGCCAATATGCCCTCAGTGCTCTCTGAGATCTCCTTCATCAGCAATCCTGGCGACGAACAGATGCTCAAGAAGCCCGAAAACCGCCAACGCGTCGCTGAGGGCCTTTACCACGGGGTGGAAAGCTATCTGCAAAGCATCAACAGCGTCACTTACAACCAGCCGAAGCCCAGCCTCGGAACTCACTAGCTAATACTGGCACACCGCGGGAACTCGCAGTAAGATTGTGGCGTCTAATCAAGGGTCAGGGATGCGCGATTTACTGCTCGCCTGTTTAGTGGTCCTCGCCGGGGCGGTGCCGCCCGCAGCGGCGCAGGATTGGCTCCCGCCGACGTTTTCTGGCTGGACCGCATCCGAGCCCTCCATCGCGGTCCATGCCGACGCCCTCGAGCAATGGTTGGGCGCCGACGCGGCCATCTTCCGGGAATACGGCGCGGTCGCAGCCGAGCGCCGGAGCTACATTCGCGCGGCGGACACGCTGACGGTGACACTCTACCGGATGCGCGACCCGACCGGAGCTTTCGGCGCCTACACCTATCTACTGAATGAGCAGATGTCGGCCGCGAACCTGACCCCGTATTCTTCCATCTCCCGCCAGCGGGCTGTGGTGACCCTCGGAAACCTGCTCCTCGATGTCACCGGGAAGGATTTGTGGCCGCTTGCGGGCGACCTGAAAGCGATGTTGGAACAACTGGCTCCCCGCGCCGACAGGTCTCCTTATCCGACTCTCGCTCAACACTTGCCGGCCCGCGGGCGCCTGACCAACTCGGAACGCTACTTGCTGGGACCGCAGGCCCTGCAGCGTCTGCTCCCGCTTGGCAATGGCGACTGGGTCGGATTTGCCGATGGCGCCGAAGCTGAGCTGGCCCGGTATCGCCTCAGTGGGCAGGAAGCGACGCTGCTGCTCGCCTCGTATCCAACTCCGCAGGCGGCAGCGCGCAAGTTTGAGGAGCTGGGCCGGTGGTTTGATCTCAACCCGGAACACAACGGCTCTCCGATACTACCAGGTCCCTTGTTTGCCCGGCGCAAGGGCTCACTGCTTGCCCTGGTGGCCCATAGCAAGTCGCGGAGCCTCGCCAACTCGCTGCTCGAGCAGGTTCACTACGAAACACAGGTTACCTGGAATGAGCCGCGACACTCGCTGACTGACCCGAATATCGGTCAGATCCTGGTCGGCACGATTGTCGGCACGGGAGTGATTCTGTTGTTTGCCTTGGTAGCCGGCATCGGTTTCGGCGGGGTGCGCATTCTGGTGAAATACTTCTTCCCCGGGAAGGTCTTCGACCGCACCTCCCAAGTCGAGATCTTGCAACTGGGCCTTTCCAGCAAGCCCATAGAAGCAAAGGACTTTTATTGATTGCCAGCCCGGCTGGGGAGTTCGCGACGGACGCGCGTTTCTAGATTGTCAGTTTAAGTCATTGAAAATAAATGGCTTTTACTTGTGGATTTCCAGTCGTTTCTTCTCTTGACTTCGCTCTTAGCGCTTGTCTAGACTCGTGCTGAGGACAAGAGTTCTGGTGCCTTCCGCGCATAGGCCTGGAACGATTCTCCCCTCTGGAGAGCCCACCCGCTAGGGTGGGCTTTTCATTTTGTGGCCCACAGGCGAAGTAAAATGGAAAGGCAAGTCTTCGACCCCGGCACATTAGAAGCGAAGGGCAGTAATTCCAAGGTATGGAGCGTTCGAATGACACGAGTATTGGTTGTCTTCATTCTAGGTCTGGGACCGATTATGTCCACCGCCCAGGAAACAAAGGACCCTTTGCCCACGGTTACCGCCGCTAGCGTGCCATTCTATCCGCCTCTTGCACGCTTAGCCCGTATTGAGGGAATCGTCAGGCTTCGCGTTTCGACTGATGGGAAGCGGGTTTCAGCAATATCCGTTGAAAGCGGCCCCCCAATGCTGGTACCGGCAGCGGAAGAAAACGTTAGGACATGGCATTTCAAGAAGCATGGCCCGACAACATTCGAAGCCACATTCCGCTACAGAATGTCACCTGAATCAGAATGCGACATGGACAGCGGCACCGTGTTGCTACGTCTACCTACAGCCGTGGAAGTGAGTGCGAAGGGAGTACGAACCTGCGACCCCGCTGTCGACAGTAGCCCCTGAACCCTCTAGCCGGTCGTACATCTCCATCATCCACCGACTGGCGCGTTGACCTGCCCCCTGTTGCCGCGCAGTGGATCATACGGCAGACCACTCCGCCTGCTACTCAGCTGAGGATCTGAAGGATAGCTTGGAGCCGAGGGCCGGAATCGAACCGGCGACCTGACGATTACGAATCGTCTGCTCTACCAGCTGAGCTACCTCGGCTCGCGGTGAACCCACTGTAGCACCGCGTCGAAAAAACTGTCAAACAGCGACGCCACAGGCGCCCTCAGTGCGACATGGGGTACATCAGCCAGCCGATCGCCACTCCGACCACCAGAAACGCCAGGAAGGCCCAAAGAGCGTACTTTAGGCGCTCGCCGAGCGTGCGCTTAGTCAGGCAAGCGAAAGACAGCGAGATCACGAACGCAAACAGAAGCAGGGCCTGGAAATGGTTCAAGTTCATGGCGCCGGCAAGCCGCTACGCCTTCCTTCCTCGCGCAATTTCGTGCGCCTCCAGGACGCAAAGCAAGTTCAGCACCCCGGCGGTGGCGAAGAAGCGCGTGCCGTAATCACCAGCGGCGCGGGACACATCCGGCCCGCCGTTGTGGACGAATCTAGAAACGAAGTAGAACACGCCCGCCCCGACATCGGCCAGAAATCCCAGCAGGCCGAAGGCGTCGTCAGGCGAGGCGGGGAAGATATTCCCACGGAGGGCAAGGCCCACCACCGCCAGCGTCCCCACGGCCAAGAAATAGACCACTGCCCGGCCCCATTTGCGCAGAAGCAGGTGGCCCAGACCCGGCACCAGCCAGCCGGCCACAGCCACAACCCCTGCCAGCGCCGGGCTGTCGTTTGCGATCTTGTGTTTCGCTTCGGGCAAGGCTTCTCGTCTCAGTTCACTGCGACAGCAGCGGGAGGATTTCGGTCTGCACCGGACCGGTGACCCGCGCCTGGTCCTCCTCGACGTACACGTTCACCTCACTTCGCACGCCGAACTCGGGCAGATAGATCCCCGGCTCGACCGAAAAGCAGGTGTGCGGGATGATACGGCGGACGTCCTGCGTCTCGAGCCCGTCCATGTTGGCGCCGCTGCCGTGCACTTCCTGGCCGATGCTGTGGCCGGTGCGATGGACAAAGTACTTGGCGTAGCCGGCCTTGCGGATCACCTCGCGGGCTACGCGGTCCACCTGCCAGCCCCGAATCTCGCGGCCGGCTTCAACGGCTTCGCGGACGAAGGCCACGGCGCGATCGCGGGCCTCCCGGACGATCGCGAAGATTCTCGAGTATTTTTCCGGCACTCGGGCGCCTAAGAAACCCATCCAGGTGATGTCGTAGTAGACGCTGCCGGCCGCCCGGCCCTTCCCCCAGATATCCAGCAGCAGCAGGTCACCTTCGCGGATTGTGGACGAGGAGCCGGGACGGGGTTCATAGTGCGGATCGCCGGCGTGCGGGCCGACTGCAACGATCGGGGCATCGTCCACGACAATGGAATTCGCCCGGAACTGTTCCAGGATCCACTGCTGGAGGTCGTATTCGGTCAGCGGCGCTTTGTTGCGAACGTGGCGCGCCGCGTGGGCGAACGCTTCCTGGGTGACGCGGTCAATCACCCGTCCGGCATCGATATGCGACTGCAATTGTTCTGGCGTCCAGCGGGCCTCGAACTTCTGCACCAAGTCGGCCGAGCTGACTACTTTGCAGCGCAGTCCGCGCACCATCTCGACTGTCCCGGCGTCCACCATGGAGACGTAGGGGATGGCATTCCGCGGCGAATACTGCATGGCCACTTTCCGAGCGCGACCCAGCAGCCGCGGCAGGTTCTTGCGCAGCTCCTCCTGCCCCGCATACACGAGCTTTCGCCCGGGCAGGCTATCGAGCACCCCCGATTCGATGCGGTGAACCAACTTGCGCGGCGCGCTCCGCGCCGGGATCAGGTAGAACCACCGGCGTGTGGTCATGCCTTCTGCGGGCAGGGCCAGTACGCGCTGGCCAATGGGGTCGCGGTGATGAAAGTCGTAGAAAAGCCAAGCGTCGAGCCCTTCGGCGCGGAGCTCACTTTGAATGGCCTTGATGTCAGGCATCGGAGTCAGTCGTCACTGGTCAGTTGTCGGCTCTCGACTATCAGCAGCCCTTGACCTTTCCTGTTACCATTTGCCCTTTTCCTTTTGCCATTCTCGCCCGCGCCTACCGGCTCACGAAAAAGGCCTCTCCAGCCCTCAGCATGGAGGGGCCTGAACAAGCTTGCGTATGCACTCGGCGCTAACTCCGCGCACCTCAATGCGCTTGGTCCGGCTGCGTTCGCCGGAGAGGATTCTAACAGCCGCGAGCGGGATTTCCAAATGCTCGGCCAGCAGGCGTCGCAGCGCGTCGTTGGCGCGGTCGTCCACCGGCGGCGCCGTCAAACGGATCTTCAACGCGCCTTGCCACTCGCCGCCGATGGAATCGCGGCCCGCCCGCGGTTGCACACGCACGACGAAGATGACTCCGCCGCGGTGCTCCTTCAGATCGAGCACGGATCTCCTCGACTGCCGCACAGTATCACAGGCATGCTCGGCCCGTTCCAACCCGTTGCCGATCTTGATGAGCACAGTTCTCGGTGGGTCGAAGTAGCGGTCTAGTCTTCGGGGAGGACCGGCGGAGCCGGCGGGTCTTTCGCGGCGAGTTCGGAAGCCGCAGTAAAGGACGGGGAAAGTAAACCGTATCGCAATTACTGTCAACGACTTGATCAAACGGCAGCCCGCGGGCCGAAGACGGCCGTGCCGAGACGGATCTGCGTGGCGCCTTCCTCGATGGCCGCTTCGAAGTCGTGCGACATTCCCATGGACATTTCCGGCAGGAAGGATTCTTCTGCCGCCGAGGCAGACTCAAAATGAAGCGCCGGGGATCCGCGCAAGTGCCGCCGCAGGGCGTCGCGGAGCTCGCGCAACTTGCGAAAGAAAGGCCGCGCCATTTCCTGGTCGTCGAAATACGGTGGGATGCACATCAGGCCGCGAAGTTCGAGATGCGGGAGCGCCAGCAAAGCCTCGGCCAGCGCAGGCAGGTCGCCCTCGGCGACGCCGGATTTGGTTTCCTCCGGCGCCAGGCGGACTTCAATCAGTACATTCAGGCGCGGCGCACGTAAGGAAGCAGAACGCCGCGCCCCTACAAACGATTCATGGCCCGCCGCGGCACGGTCGAGCTTCTGAGCGAGTTCCAGGCGATCCAGCGAATCAATCGTATGGAACAGGCGAGCCGCCCGGATCGCTTTGTTGCTTTGCAGGTGGCCGACGAGGTGCCAGGTAGCGTCGAGGTCAACCAGAAGCGGCTGCTTGGCCTCCCACTCCTGCACGCGGTTCTCTCCGAAATGGCGCACGCCGGCGGCGTAAGCCTGTCGGACGGATTCGGCCGGAAACGTTTTCGAGACAGCCACCAGGGTAATCTCCTCCGGCCGGCGGCCTGCACGCTGCGCAGCGCGCAGGATGCGCTCGCGGAGGGTTTCGAGGTTGGCGGCAATCGAGTTAGCCTGCACGCCCATCGGGCGAATTCTAACAGACCGGGCCGAGGCGGGAACCACGTCTGTGCTCTTCCGCACCCTCTGTGTTGAGACTGTTTCCAGCGATCTCTTCTTCGGAGTCTCCTCCATTTCCTATGTCTCGTCTGCCTCCTCTGCTTCGATTACTTCCTATCTTCCCTTCCCTCCGGGTTGCAGCAGAACAGGACCCAGGCTAGACTAGCCGTCAATCCGATGCCCCACCGCGGCAGATTCGTCGCCATTGAAGGGATTGACGGCTCGGGCAAGCGCACGCAGATCGACCTGCTGAGCCACGCCCTAGGAGCGCGAGGCGTGGCGCACGTGCGCTACAGCTTCCCGAGGTACGAGTCGTCGTTTGGCCGACTGGTAGCGCGCTACCTGAATGGAGACTTCGGCCGACTGGACGCGGTGGATCCACACTTCTCTGCCCTCTTATATGCGGGCGATCGCTTCGAGGCCAGGGCGGAGCTTGAATCGGCGCTCACCGAGGGGAAAACCGTTCTCGCCGACCGCTACATCGGCTCGAACCTAGCCCACCAGACGGCGCGCGTCGGCGCGCAGCGCCGCGAGGAGTTCCTCTCCTGGCTGAAGCGTCTCGAATACGGCATCTACAGCTTGCCGGCGGAGGACTTGGTGATCTACCTGCGCTTGCCGGCCCTCGAGGCGCACCGCTTGGTGGGGCTGAAGGCGGTACGCAATTACACTCACCTGCAGCGCGACCTCCAGGAAGCTGATCTGAAGCACCTCGAACAGGCGGCACTGGTCTATGACCGGCTGGCAACCGAGCCGAACTGGGTGACCGTGGAGTGCTTCGACACAGCGGCAGGCGAGTTGCGTCAGCCCGAGGCGATCCATCGGGCGGTGATGGCCATGGTTGAGTCGAGACTGGTGGGATTGGCCTGGGTGAAGTGATTGCAAGAAGCCACGGAAATACAGAAAAAAACCTAGGGGTGGGAGCCGAAATAGACAGATGGGCTTCGCGGAGTTTCTTGGCAACCAAAGGGTTGTGACAGCGCTGCGCGGGATGCTGGCGGCCGAGCAGGTGCCTCACGCCATGCTTTTCTGCGGCCCCCGCGGCGTGGGCAAGTACACGCTGGCGCGGATGTTCGCCCAGGCGGCGAATTGCGAGCGCCTCAAGGACGACTTCTGCGGCGAGTGCGAGCCGTGCCGGCGCATCAGCCTGTTGGCCGAGCCGCAGTCGCTGATCGCTCAGGGCCTGGCCGAGCGCGGCGAGAGCGCCGACGCGGCGGTGGTGGAACGCGTCCCGCTGATCCTGCAGACCCATCCAGACGTCTGGGCAATCGTGCCCGATCCGATGCGCCTGCGGAGCCCGGTCGCCCGGCCGGTGCTGCACGTCGGCCAGTTGCGCGCCGTGCAGCGCGCCGCGTATTTCCGCCCGATGGGCCGCCGGCGTGTATTCATCCTCGACGGCGCCGAGACGATGCGTTGGGACTTGGCCAATATCTTCCTCAAGATCCTGGAGGAGCCCCCGGAATCCGCGACCCTGATCCTGCTGGCCCCCGGCCCCTACCAGTTGCTGCCGACAATACGCTCGCGCTGCCTGCAATTCTTTCTGGCTCCGCTGGCCGCCGAGCAGGTAGAAGAGCTGCTGAAGCGCCGCACAAAGCTCAAGGCCGCCGAACGGAAACTCGCCTCGCAATTGGCCGAAGGCAGCCCCGGGGTGGCTTTGGGGCTGGACCTCGAAGAATCCATCCGCCTGCGGCGCGACGCATTGGAAGTGTTGGAGCGGTCCATCGAAGCGCGCTCCTATGTCAGGTTGTTTGCCGAGACCTCCCAACTAGCCAAGAATCAAAAAGAGTCGTTTGAAAATCTGTTGGAAGTGTTCTATAGTCTGGTCACCGACCTACTCGAGTTATCCTGCGGCCCGAAAACCTGTGCCCTGAGGAACCCAGCCTTGCGGCAGGAGTTAGAGTCGGTGAGCAAGAAGATCGACCTCGAATGGGTCATGCAGGCCGTTGAGGGCCTCGACCAGCTCCACAGCAGGCTGCGACGCAACATCAACCGCCAACTGGGGCTGGATGCGTTGGCGATTTCGCTGGCTGGCCGCTGACTGCAGCCGGAAGGATTTCCGCAGCCCGCCGTGAAACTTGCGCGAGGGTTCGCGCATCACATAGAACGAATCCCGCATTTCCTACGGGGGAACACAAATCCTAGAAGGAGTTTTAAAGGTGAACCGCAAACTATTTCGTCCCACCTTAACCGAAGTGAAAGAACAACTGGCCACTCGTCCCCTTCACGGGCCCCCACAACCCCACAAGAAACCTGCGCCGCCCGAGCAGACCCACGCCGAGAATTTTTACTGGGTCAAGCAGATGCAGGCGCGCACGCCGGTAGCGGTGGTGCTGAGCGACGGAGAAGTCCTGCACGGCACCATCGAATGGTATGACCGGGACTGCATCAAGCTGACCCGCTATGGCAGCCCGAACCTGCTGATCTACAAGCAGGTGGTCAAGTACGTCTACAAGGATGGTGAGGAGGCTGCGCAGGGCGGGACGAACGGGCAGTAGGCACCCGTGTCGTCGCCGGGGTTGTAGGGCTGAGCTTAACGCCCGCGTGCCGGCCCCGCGACACGGGGATGGCCCTACACTGCTTTCCGCCTGTGCCTGCGCACGACCGGGCCAATTGAGAAAGTCATCAGGGCCTTGGCCGCCAGACTGCCCATTTCCCCGCGAACATCGCAATCCACCACCGCAAGATTGTTTCCCCTGCGCAACACGCGCGCCTCGGCTCTCAGCGTTCCCCGGTCCACCGGCTCCAGGAAGTTGATCTTCATCTCGACAGTGGCGAGGCGCGTTCCCCGGGGAACCACCAAATAGGTGGCCAGGCCGCCAGCAGTGTCCGCCAGTGCGGCCAGGACTCCCCCGTGGACCACGCCGTGCACCTGCTTGTGGATTGCCGCCACCCGCATCCGCACCACGGCGCGCCCCGCCTCGGCCGCTTCCAGCTCGAAGCCAAACTGTTTCGCGGTATTGCTCTGGCGCAGGCGCTTGGCGAGCTCTCGTTCGGCGCGCCGTACGCCGCGGATCAGGTCTGAGGTCATCTCAGTAGGCTGTCAGACCGCCATCAAGCGGCAGTGCCCCTCCGGTCAGCCAGGAAGATTCCTCCGAGGCCAGGAAAAGTGCCAATTGCGCCACATCTTCGGGCCGCCCCAGGCGGCCCAGCGGAATCTGCGCAATGCGCTGGCGGCGGTGCGCTTCCGGGTCGGGCGGGCAAACAGCACAGCGCATGCCCGGCCGATGCCTGTTCCGCCGCCGGTAATCAAAGCCGTTTTGCCCGCCAATCGTGTCACCACAAGCCTCGCGGCCGCGTCTAATCAGTGCCACGCAGAAGCCCGCGAATCTAGCATCGGGCCGCGGCGCGCGCAAGGCGGTTTGCCCGGGGCGGCAGCGGCTGTTAAGCTCTTTGGGGCGTTGCAGCGGCGCGGCGGACGCCCGCTGCACTGCAGATTCGAGTGTGAGTGGATCCGGGAACATCATGAAAATCGGGATCACCTGTTATCCCACATACGGCGGCTCGGGCGTGGTCGCAACCGAGCTGGGGATGGAACTCGCCGCCCGCGGCCATGACGTGCACTTCATCAGCTACGCCCCGCCGGTCCGCCTGCACTTTGGCAGCGAACGCATCCAGTTCCACGAAGTTGAGGTCAGCACCTATCCTCTGTTCGACCACCCGCCCTATGCTCTGGCGCTGGCGGTGAAGATGCTGGAAGTGGCCGAATCGTCCGCGCTCGATTTGCTGCACGTTCACTACGCCATCCCCCATTCAGTGAGCGCGCTGCTGGCGCGGGCCATGGCCGCGCCGCAGCGGCTGCCGTTCATCACCACGCTGCACGGCACCGACATCACCCTGGTAGGGAACAACCGCAGCTACCTGCCCATCACGCGCTTCTCGATGGAGCAGAGCGACGGCGTCACGGCAATCTCCAATTACCTCAAGCGGCGGACGCTCGAAGAGTTTGACATCAAGAACCCTATCGAGGTGATCCCCAACTTCGTCAACTGCGACCTCTATTGCCGCTCGACCAAGCCCGAAGAGCGCGCCGAGTGGGCGCCCGCAGGCGAGCCGATCCTTATGCACCTCTCGAACTTCCGGCCGGTAAAGCGCGTCACCGACGTGATCGAGATCTTCGCGCTGGTGCGCGAGAAGATGCCGGCAAAACTCGTGCTGATGGGTGACGGCCCCGACCGCGGCTCCGCCGAATGGCTGGTCCGGCGGAAATGTCTGGGGCGCGACGTCCATTTCCTCGGCAAGCAGGACCGCGTTTACGACAAGCTCGGCCTGGCCGATTTGTTCCTGCTGCCGTCGGACCTGGAGTCGTTCGGGCTGGCGGCGCTCGAGGCCATGGCCTGCGAGGTGCCGGTAGTCGCCACCAAAGTGGGCGGGCTGCCGGAAGTGGTTGAGCACGGCGTGGACGGCTACTTGGTCGAGCCGCGGGACGTCGCCGCCGCCGCGAAGTGCGCCATCGACATCCTCTCACTTCCCGACCGCGGCCGCGCCATGGGCCAGCAGGCGCGCATCAACGCACGCAAAAACTATTGCTCCAAGGATGTCATCCCGCGCTACGAAGCGTATTACCAGAAGGTGCTGGGCGCAGCCACCTCCGCCCGCGCCTGAAGATCCGTCAGGGGTCAGTCATCAACTTTCAGTCAATACAATAGATCAGGCAGGGCACGCCATTCATCGCGCCAATCCCAGCGCAGCCACCGCAAAAACGCTGCCCAGGAATAGCGCCGAAAGCGAAAAGGCCACATCTGCCAGGCGGTTTTGCTTGCGCAGGTCAGCATCATAGTAAAACAACTGCATGGGAACGCGCATCAGCCAGAAAATCGCCATCGTCGCACTGAGGAACCTGCCCAGTTCGCTGTCGCCAGCAAGCACCGGCGCGAAGAAAAGACACAGCACGGCAAAAAACAAGACGACAAACACCACATAGATCGAATGAACGACGAAGATTTGACGGATGATGGGCGACACTCTCGACAGGTTTTCGCGGTACCGCAGCCGGCGCGGCAGCGAGACGTTGGCGGCCGCTATGGCCAGATGAAGTCCCCCCGCTACCCAGAGGAAAGGAACCAGAGGATTCAAGGCATCCTCCTTCCGACGACGAGATTACGTTCGCCGCTAGCTCGGACGATAGTGCCTGGCCAGTTCCGGCGCATACTCGACCCCCAACCGGTCGACATTCTCTCTCAGCCAATCCCTGAAGCGCGCCCGCCCCGTCAGTGCATCGTTGGAAATCAGCAGGTTCTGCATTAAGCCCCTGATTTCGTCGCGCGTGAGCACCACATCTCGCATGCCAAGTCCGACGATTCTCAGCAAAACGGAAGCCAGCCCCGGTTCGAGGTGAATGATCTTCGCTCTGCTCCGGAGACAGCCTGCAATGAGCCGGATGAATTCTTCAAATGTGTAGGTCTCGGGCCCGACGGCGTCCAAGATCACGTTCCGGTCTTCTTGGCTGGCGCAAACCGCTATCTCAGCGACGTCCTCCACTGACACCGGCTGGAGACGATAGTCGCCCGCGCCTGGAATGGCGAACATGGGAAATCGCCTCAAGAACCAGGCGATGTTGTTGACGAGGATGTCGCCGATTCCAAAGACCACGGAGGGCCGGATGATCGCGTAGGACAGCCCAGATGCCATGATCGCTCTCTCCAACTCCGCCTTTCCCCGGAAATAAGGCAGGTGAGAATCTGGGGAGGGATTGGTCACACTGAGATGCACAATTCGACGAACGCCCGCATCTTCCGCAGCCCGGATGAGCGCCTGGGTGTTCGCGACGGCCTTTTCAAAAGTGGTCTGCCCGTAGCGGAACCGGACCCAATAGGTGTTGTAGAGAGTGCTGGCACCCTCGAGGCTTGCCGCCAAGGCGGTGGGCTCGTCGAAAGGGAATGTTTTCACTTCCACTTGGCCCGCGAAGGGATTCAGGCGGTTGGGACGCCAGGTGAGCGTTCGGACCCGTTTTCGCAGTGAGAGAAGACGTTCCGCGATGTACTTGCCCGTGTAGCTGAACGCTCCGGTGACCACGCACAACTCCGCATTGTCCGGTCGATTGCTGCATCCCACCCCGGACTCCGCCTGGTTTCTGCTCAAGACGACCCCTCCAGTCAGGTCGAAAGCCTGGGCGAGGCTGCAGGCTGGCTGCGCGGAATGAAGCGACTGAGCACGATTCCCAGGGCCACGACCGAGACGACCAGCCCGATCAGAGCCCAACTCAGTTGCGTCCCCATTTCGAGTACCGCTGTTGTCCCTTGCCCCAGTTCGGGCCGGTACTGCAGGACGAAAATCAGCGGGACCAGCACCAGGGTCACATTGGAAAACGCGCTCCAGAACCTCGCCCGCTCCGCCGTGACGCACAGGTCTGCGAGGATGGCCTTAAGCGGGCGGCGCAAATAGGCCACAACGATCAGCGAGACGCCAGACGTGATGCCCACATCGGCGAGGAATACTGTCACAGCCGTCATTTTCGGTATCCTCCTTCGCGGAATTGACCCGCAGTGACACCGCCTTTCCCGGGAACGCACGCGGCGCTCGCGCACCGGCGCCGCGCCGCGACCCAGCGGTAGCCGGCGCGCAGAATTCCGCGCATCCCGGGCACTTTCGCGAGCACGTAGAGCGGCCAGCCCCACCAGACGTGTCGCGCCAGAAAGATGAACGCATCGGCGCCACCGAACTGCCGGCCTTCGGGGGTCAGCACGCGCATCTCGAGCAGCAATTGCTCGGGCGGTAGACCGAGCAGAACCTGCACCCGCGGATCCTGCAGAGGCGCCAGAGCGAAGCCCCGGGGCTCGAGGAAGGGGCCGAAGCGGCGGACCCAGGCGAGGCAGAAGGAGCACTGGCCGTCGAAGAAGACCCAACCGGCGCGCGCCCGGCGTCCCTTCGCATCCGTCATTTCTGAACTCAGAGAAATCATCGCGCCCCGATAACGGGTAATCATCCGCCAATCGAACCAGTTACTTGCCCATCAACTTCCTCATCTTTCCGCGCCAGCGCGCCAGCCCGCGGATCGCGACGGGCGGCATCCGCCGAACCTCCTCGTAGAGCGAGGCGATCGTGGTCAGGAATTCGAGCATAGCCAGCAAGCGCTCACGGGTATAAGCGTCAGACCCACCCTGTTTGCCGAGCGCGGCCACGCACTCCCGCAAAACGCGCAGCGTGGGATCGATTTCGCGGCGCTTGCGCTCCTCGAGGATGATCTGGAACATCTCCCAGACATCTTTGTTCGACTCGAAATGATCGCGACGGTCGCCCAGCACGTGTGCGACGCGCACGATGCGCCAGCTCTGGAGCTCGCGCAAGCTGGTGCTGACGTTCGAGCGCGCGACCGAGAGAGTCTTGGCGATCTCCTCGGCGTGCAGCGGCCGCGGGGAGAGGTAGAGCAGGGCGTGGACCTGTGCGACGGTGCGATTCACCCCCCAGCGGGCGCCCATCTCTCCCCAGTGGAGGATGAACTTCTGCGCGACGGGCGAGAGGTGTGGCATTTGTTTCTGTTATTTCAGTCAGTACAGAATGTACTGCCGAGATGGTCGATTGTCAAGTGTTTTTCTGGGCCTGCGGTCGGGCCGCCCCCGCCGATTAGCCCGCGGCGGTGCGCAGCGCGGTGACGACCTCGGGCACTTCGATGCGGATCAGCGTGCCCTGCCCTTTCCGGCTGGTGATCTCCATGCGGAAGTCGCCGCCATAGAGCACGCGCAAGCGCTCGTGGACGTTGCTGATGCCGATGCCGTCCGCGTAAATCTGCGGCAGGCGGTCCTCAGGGATGCCGATGCCGTTGTCTTCGATCTCAATGGCCAGCCGCCCGTCCTGCGCGGAGGTGCGGATGTAAATCCGGCCGCCCTCAAGCTTCGGCGCCAAGCCGTGCCGGAGCGAGTTCTCCACAATCGGCTGGAGCAGCATGCTGGGCACAAAAGCCTCGAGGGTGTGCTCGTCCACCTGCTTGAAGATTTGCAGGTTGTCGCGGCCGAAGCGGACGACTTCGATGTCCAGATAGTCGTCAATGAAGTCGAGCTCCGCGCGCAGCGGCACAAACGTCTCATGCTTGCGCAGCAACTGGCGGAGGATGTTGCTGAGCTTGATCACCACGACGCGAGCCATGTCTGGGTCGTTGCGGATGAGTGAGGCCACGGTGTTGAGCGTGTTGAACAGGAAGTGGGGGTTGATCTGGCTCGAGAGCGCGTCCATCCGCGCTTTTAGCAGCAATTGCTGGTGCTGCTCGAGATTCATCTCCACACGAGTGTTGTTCCAGATCTTGATGGGCACGGCCACGGCCATCGCAGTGGAGAGCAGCAGCAGCGCGAAGGGCCAGGGGCCGCGTGCATCAATGGAAAAGAGCCAGCGGGCAGGAACCATGTGTCCGAGGGTCTGGCGGCCCAACTCCAACACCAGGCAGGCCGCCAGCGGCAGCAACTCCCACGCGCCTCGGCCGTGGCGCACCACGCGCACCAGCCATCGCGGGATGCTGAGAAATGTGAACGGGCCGAAGTTCCAGAGCTCTTCTTTATTGGGAATGACCTGACGAATCAGGCCGCCCAGCAGGCCCGCAAAGGCCGCCATGGGCATGGAGAGCCACTCATGCCGGACGAAGAACGCGGGCAGGCTGACAATCGAGCCACCCAGCGGCCCGACGACGCGCCCGCCCAACAAGCCCAGAATGAAAGATCCTTCCAGCGTGAGGTCGGCGAACCGATAGGGCTGGCCCACCAGTCGGAGGAACACGCCGGCGACCAGCGGCGGCGTCATGAACAACGTGAGTTTGAGTTTCTGATCGTAGTCCCGCTCTTCGGTAAAGAGCACCTTGCGGAAGATGGCAGAACGCGCGAGTATCGCAGCCACCGAGGCCGCCGCGCCCACTTTAAGAAGCAGGATGAAGAGAAGGTCTTTGCCGGTAGAAAGCGTCTCCATCAGGCGCTCGATTGGCGTCTTACGTTAGCCAAACGCCGGGCCGATGTAAAGCGGCGTCGCCCGGCGCGCCCTGCTATAATAACGGGTTTCCGATGAACCGACGAACTCCATCCATGCGCTCACGGGCCGCGAAGCACGCTGGCCGGGCGCGGGTGGTGGCGCAGTCGACGTTGCCCACCCGCTTCGGCCGGTTCACCATCCTGGGCATCCAAGGCCGGGGTCCAGCAGAGACCGCCGTCGCGCTCCGGCACGGGCGGCTGAACGGCACGGCGACGCCGTTGGTGCGCATCCATTCCCAATGCCTGACCGGCGACGTGTTTACCTCCGAGCGGTGCGACTGCCGGGCGCAGCTCGAACTCGCGCTGCGGCGCATCGGCCGGGCGCGGGCGGGCTTGCTGCTCTACCTGCCGCAGGAAGGCCGCGGCATCGGCCTGCTGAACAAGCTCAAAGCCTACGAACTGCAGGACCGCGGCATGGATACAGTCGAGGCCAATCACCGGCTGGGCTTCGCCGCCGATTCTCGGGACTACCGCTTCTCTGCCGAGGCGCTTTGGCTGCTCGGCGTGCGGCGGGTCCGTTTACTGTCGAACAACCCCGAAAAGGTGCGCCAGCTCGAGCAGGCGGGCATCCGTGTGGTCGAGCGCGTGCCCTGCCAGCCGCGCACTTCACGGGCCTCGCGCGCCTACATGCAGACCAAGAAAACCAAGCTCGGCCATCTGCTTGCCGGGATGTAGCGCAAGCCGGGGGCGATTCCCTCCATTTTTTGCTTGACAAGGCGGGCGGCCTCCACAATACTAAACCTGATGGTTAACTATAGTCCGCCCGCGCTCGACGCCACCTTCGCGGCCCTGGCCGACCCCACCCGCCGCGCCATTTTGGCGCGCCTGGCGCGGGGTGAGTCCTCGGTGACGCAACTGGCCGAGCCCTTCCCGGTTTCACTCCCGGCGATCTCCAAGCATCTGGCGGTGCTCGAACGGGCCGGTCTGATCGCCAGCGAGAAGGACGGCCGGGTCCGCCGCTGCCGGCTTGTGTCCGACCCGATGAAAAATGCCGCCGAGTGGATCGCACGTTACCGCAGATTCTGGGAAGAACAGTTCGACGCCCTGGCAAGTTATCTCGATGAATCGCAGAAACAGGAGGAAACCAAGTGGCTGCCCCAAAGCCGAGCCCGGAGACGACCCTCCGCATCCAGCGCCTCTTCACGGCGCCGCGGGAGAAGGTCTTCCAGGCGTGGACCGAGCCGGATAAGATGAGTAAGTGGTTGGGCCGGGCCACGCCGCAGCATTCCACCAGGATCCTCGAGGCGGACCTGCGCATCGGCGGGGGTTACCGTCTTGAGGTCCGCTCGCCCGATGGCGCTCTCCATCTTCTCGCGGGAACCTACCGGGAGGTGGCGCCGCCCGAAAAGCTTGCGTTCACCTGGTCGTGGGAAGAGACTCCTGAATTCGGTGAGACGCTTGTGACTGTCGAATTCCACGCTCGGGGGACCTTCACGGAGGTCGTGCTGACGCACGAGTTCTTCCCCAACAAGGAAGCGTGCGACAACCACGCCAAGGGTTGGCACGGCTGCTTCGACGCGCTGGCCAAATTTCTGGAGGCCTGACCGAATCCCTTCGAAATCAAAGGAGGAACCTCACAATGAAGTCACGCACGATTCTCGCACTCTCTGCAACCGCCCTGGCATTGCTCGCAGGATTCGTAGCGGCGCAGTCGAAGCCGGCGACTGGCTTTGCGCAGCTCAAGACGCTCGTGGGGGAGTGGGACGGTAAGACCGAAAGCGGAAAACCGGTTCGCGCCTCCTACAAACTAGTGTCCGGCGGGACCGCCTTGCTCGAGTCGCTGACTCCGGCTGATGAATCCGAAATGGTCACACTGTACTCGGCGGACGGCGACCATGTGGCGGCAACACACTACTGCAGCACCGGCAACCAGCCGCAAATGCGCACTCCGCCCATCACCGGAGTGGTGCGCGAATTTGCATTTTCGTTTGTCAGCGCCACCAACCTGCCAAGCCCTGCGGCAGGCCACATGCATCAACTGGTGTTGATCCTCGAAGACAACGACCACCTCACCCAGAAATGGACGTGGCGCGAAAACGGCAGCGACAAGACCGAAGTGATTCACTTCACCCGGAAGAAGTCATAGCGCTTCCGCCGCGTCCGCCGGCAAGCCCAACACACCCACTTGAGGAGCGGTCAAATGACCAGAACGATCCAGCAATCTGTAGAGTTCAACGTTTCGCCCAAAGAGCTTTTTGAACTTTACATGGATTCGAAGAAGCATTCGGCGGCCACGGGCGGCCCCGCAAAGATCAGCCGGAAAGCCGGCGGCAAGTTCACGGCGTTCGGCGGCATGCTGCGGGGAAGAAACCTGGTGATCATTCCCCGGCGCATGATCGTGCAGTCCTGGCGAGCCACGCATTGGAAGGCGGCGGACCCGGACTCGATCCTTGTTCTAACTTTCAGCAAGTCGCGCCGCGGTGGACGAATCCACTTGGTCCACGCCAGTGTGCCGGAATACGACCACCGCGGCGTAAGCAGAGGCTGGCCCAAGTATTATTGGAATCCATGGAAGGCTTACCTGGCGCAGCGGCAAGAAAAGCATGAGGCAGCCCAGAGGTAGGCACCGTAAGCCAAGGCTCGGTTTCTCGATGAGCCTCAAAGAGAGGAAGGAAAAACATGGTCGCGCCACAACTTCGCCCGTTGGCTGGAACGGTTGCTTTGACGTCCTGGCGCGCGCCCTGGAGTCCACGCAAGAGAGTACATAGATCAGACGTGCGCGAACCTTGTCAGCGTTCACGGCGAGACCGCCCCGCGCGCGGCAGGCCTCTAGAAGTCAGTGTGCCATAGCCGTCGGGCGATTCAGAGCAAAGCCCCACGAGACGGAGTCTGATCTAGAAGAATTCCAATACGAAAGGTTTTCCCGCCCATTGCTGACGACCTTCGAAGCCAAGTGAGGACAAGCTGCGCCGGTTTTCGGTGCAGCAGATTATTCTCCACCAATTCAACTTTTCTGGAATCTAACCACCACCGACGAACTGCACGATCTCGAAGCGATCGCCCGGCTGGACCGTGGTCTCCTCCCAGCGGGTGCGAGGGAGAATCTCCAGATTGCGCTCGACCGCGACGCGGTCGGCCCCGAGCCCCAGGTGGTGCAGCAGGCCGGCCACGGTGAGCGCACCGGGGATCTCGCGAAATTCTCCGTTGATGGTGACGTTCATTTTGCGGGCGTGTGCGGGGCCGAGGCCCCGGCCTTCGGCCGGAGCTGGTAACGGATTTCATCCTCGCCCGCGGGGCCGGTGGCGTGCACCACCAGCGCCGCCCCGTCCGGCCCAAGATCCGGCAAGGGAAAAATCAGCTCGGCATAACCCTGCGCGTTGGTCCGGGCAGCGAAACGCGCCGGGCCGCGGGCACCTTCAAGCGTCACCTCGACACTGGCATCCTCGACCGGCTGGCGAGACCCACGGGCGCACACTTCAATATGCAGGCTGGCCGTGCTCGCCGCCAGCCACGAGGCCGGATTCAGAAGCTGCACTTGAATGCCGGCCGGAAAGCTCGCGGCCGGGCATGACTTCGTTGCGGTTGGCCAGTCAAACTTGAGCTTGCCGGCGTGCATCTCTTCGAGAACGCTGTGGTGCTGCTGTTCGACGCGCTGCTTGAGCGCGGCTTCGTCAGCGCCCGGCGAATCGAGCAGGTCCTGATAGCTGGACGTCCGGCGGTGCATGACTTGGCCCTGGGCGTAAACGGTTGTATCAATAAAGGGATGTCCCGCGCCGCGGTCCTCGGTCTGGACATGGTAAAGGGCGTCGCCGAGACGCACGTTCGAATTAAAGCCCAGGTTCACCGGGAGATTTACGATGCCCTGCTGCCGGCTCGCACCAAAAGACTTTCTTGGGGGCTCGCCGTGCATTTGACCGGGCGGCAGCCGGGCCGCTATTATAGCTTGGCTGACGATGACTGGGAACTACCTGCGGAGCTACGCCCCGTTGCTGATTCACCTCCTGGTGGCGATGGGGCTTGCCGGCGCCCTCCTCTTGCTTTCGACCTTTGTGGGGCAGAGACGCCCCTCTCGCGCCAAACTGCAGGCCTATGAGTGCGGGATCCAGCCCACGGGGGACGCCCGGGAGCCATTCTCGGTCAAGTTTTATCTGGTGGCGATGGTGTTTATCCTCTTTGACGTTGAGGCCATCTTTCTTTACCCCTGGGCCTATGTCTATCGCGAGCTTCACTGGTTTGGGTTCGTCGAGATGCTACTTTACATTCTGATCTTGTTGGCGGGTTACATCTATCTCTGGAAAAAAGGCGCGCTGGACTGGAACCGCTGAGCCGCTCGCCGGGACCGCAGCCTGTGACCGAGACACCGGACGTCGAGCAAAACCCGATTGTGCGCAAGCTGGGCGCCTGGGACCCCCAAGCCGTCGCCGAGGCCCGCACCTTTCGAGGCGAGCTGACTATTGTCGTGCCGCGGCAGCACCTGCGGCGCGCCGCGGACTTCCTCCGCGGCGACCCTGAGCTGCAGTTCACCTTCCTTTCTGACATCACCGGTGTAGACCGTTTCCCGATGGAGCTGCGGTTTGAGCTGAACTACCATGTACTCTCGCTGGCCCGGCGAGAAAAGCTCCGATTGAAGGTACGCATCGCCGGCAGCGACCCGACCGTCGAGTCCGTGACACTGGTGTGGCCCACCGCGGACTGGCACGAGCGCGAAGTTTTTGACCTGTTCGGCGTGCGCTTCGAGGGCCACCCTGATCTGCGGCGCATCCTGATGCCAGAGGACTGGGAAGGCCATCCGCTGCGCAAGGACTATCCCGTAGAAGGATTCCGCTGAAGATGGCGAGGGCGGCCCAACCATGACTACCACCGTCAACACGGTCACCGGCGCCGCCCAGACGATGGTGCTGAACATGGGCCCGCAGCACCCCTCCACGCACGGCGTGCTGCGGGTGGTGCTGGAGCTGGAGGGCGAAACCGTCATCCGGGCGCGCCCCGAGATCGGCTACCTGCACACCGGGATCGAAAAGAGCTGCGAAGCCAAGACGTATTCTCAGGTCATCACGCTGACCGACCGGCTGGATTACCTCGCTCCGCTCTCGAACAATCTGTGTTACTGCCTGGCGGTCGAAAAACTGATAGGCCTCGAGGTGCCGAAGCGTGCGCAGTACATCCGCGTGCTGCTGACCGAGCTGACGCGCATCGGCTCGCATCTTGTGTGGCTCGGCACGCATGCGATCGACCTGGGCGCCATGTCGGTATTGCTCTACTGTTTCCGCGAACGCGAGGAGATCCTGAAGATTTTTGAGATGGTCTCCGGGCAGCGGATGATGACCAGCTACTTTCGCATCGGCGGGCTGGCGCTCGAGCCGCCGCCGGGCTGGCTCAAGGTCGTCGAGCGCTTCGTTGCGATGTTCCCCGGCCGCGTGCAGGAGTACGAGGACCTGCTCACTCAAAATCGCATCTGGCGGGCGCGGACCCGGGGCATCGGCATGCTCAGCGCCGCCGACGCCATCGCCATGGGCGTCTCCGGCCCCACGCTTCGGGCCAGCGGCGTAGCCTACGATGTGAGGAAAACCTTCCCCTATTCGAGCTACGAAGAATTTGAGTTCGACGTGCCCACGCGCACCGAGAGCGATTGCTATGCGCGATACTTGCTGCGGGTCGCGGAGATGCGTGAGAGCCTGAAAATCATCCGCCAGGCCATGACCAAGATTCCCGCCGAGGGGCCCATTCGCGCCGAGGCGCCCGGCATTGTCCCCCCGGACCGCGAAAAGATGAAGACGGAGATGGAGGCGCTGATCTATCACTTCAAAATCTTCACCGAGGGCTTCTCGCCCCCGCCCGGCGAGGTTTACCAGACTATTGAATCGCCGCGGGGCGAGTTGGGTTTCTACGTGGCCAGCGACGGCTCGCCCCGGCCGTGGCGCGTGAAAGTACGCGCGCCGTCGTTTGTCAATCTGCAGGCGCTACCCCGTCTGGTGGAAGGCCGGCTGATCGCCGACGTCGTCACCTGCATCGGCACGATTGATATCGTCCTGGGGGAAGTGGACCGCTGAGCGGTGGTGCGCGAAAGCCAATCATGACGCTGCCCGAGCCGCTCGAAGCCAAGTTCGACATCTTGCTGAAGCGCTATCCGGTGAAGCGCTCGGCCCTGGTGCCGATGCTGCTCTATGCGCAGGACCAGTTCGGCCAAATCAACGACGAAATGATCGGGGAGATCGCGCAGCGGCTCGACCTGAACGTCCTGCAGGTCACCGAGACCCTGGCCTACTATTCGATGCTGCGGCGCAAGCCCGCCGGGAAATACCACGTACAAGTATGTACGAACGTCTCCTGCATGCTCCGCGGCGGCAACCGTATCTACGAGCACGTCCAGCGGAAGCTCGAGATCGGCAACAAGCAGACCACGGCCGACGGGATATTCTCGGTCGAGGAGGTCGAATGCATCGGCGCGTGCACGGGCGCCCCGGCGCTGCAGATCAACTACGACTTCTACGAAAACCTTACCCCGGAAAAGGTGGATTCGATCGTGGACCAACTCGACGCCGGCCACAAACCCGAGCCGGTGGCGTGCACCTCGGGGGCGTTGCACGAGCGCCATGCGGCCGAGGTGCCGGTGATCAGCCGGCGGTTTGGCATCCGCAACTCGCACACGCTCGAAGTCTACCGCGATAACGACGGCTACCGGGCGCTGGAAAAGGCTCTGAAGCAGATGACGCCCGAGCAGATCATCGAGGAGGTCAAGAAATCGAATCTGCGGGGCCGCGGTGGCGCCGGGTTCCCCGCTGGGGTGAAGTGGAGCTTCGTGCCGAAGGACTCTGCGAAACCGAAGTACGTGCTCTGCAACGCCGATGAGAGCGAGCCCGGGACGTGCAAGGACCGCCCGCTGATGGAACTGGACCCGCACCAGTTGATCGAAGGGATGCTCATCACCAGCCGCGCTGTTGGCGCGCACCAGGGCTATATCTATATCCGCGGCGAGTATCGCTACGTGATGGAGATCTTGGACGCGGCGATTGCCGAAGCCTACGCGAACGGGTATCTCGGCCGGAACATTCTCGGCAGCGGGTTTGATTTCGACCTGTGCACGCACACCGGCGCTGGCGCCTATGAATGCGGTGAGGAATCGGCGCTGATGGAGTCGCTCGAGGGCAAGCGCGGCTACCCGCGCATCCGCCCGCCCTTCCCCGCGGTCGTGGGTCTCTATGGCTGCCCGACCGTCATCAACAATGTGGAGACGCTCAGTTCGGTGCCCGCGGTGATCTTGAACGGCGGCGAATGGTACGCCAATCTGGGCTCACCCAAGAACGGCGGCACGCGGCTGTTCTGCGTCTCGGGGCACGTCAATCGCCCCGGCATCTACGAGCTTCCCATGGGCTTCAACCTGCGGCGGATGATCGAGGATGTCGCCGGCGGAATTGCCAATGGGAAAAAACTCAAAGCGGTGATCCCTGGAGGAAGCTCCTGCCCGCTGCTCGGTGCCGAGGAGACCGACCTGCCCATGGACTTCGACTCACTGGCTAAGGCGGGCTCGATGCTGGGCTCGGGCGGCTTGGTGGTGATTGACGAAGACACCTGCATGGTGGACCTGGCGCGACGCATCATGCATTTCTATGCCCACGAATCGTGCGGCTGGTGTATCCCCTGCCGGGAAGGCACGGCTTGGCTGCGCCAAATACTTGACCGCTTCCACCAAGGCGGCGGGCGCGCCGAGGATATCCCTCTGCTCGGCGAGCTCGCGAAGAACATGCTGGGTCGCACATTCTGCCCGCTGGGCGACGCCGCGGCGCTTCCCACGATGAGCATCGTGAAGAAATGGCGACACGAGTTCGAGGAGCACCTGACGGGTCACTGCCCCTACAAGCCCGGCGAAGTGTTGGCCGGGGGTTTCTAGGGATTTATGACGGAACAGAAACAGATCACGCTGAAGATCAACGACCGCGAGCTGGTGGTCCCGCCGGGCACCCTGGTGATCGAAGCGGCGCGGCGGCTGGGTATCGAGGTGCCGTCGTTCTGCTATTACCCGGGGCTGTCGCTCCAGGCGGCCTGCCGGATGTGCCTGGTCGAAGTCGAAAAGGCGCCGAAGCTGCAGACTGGCTGCACCCTGCTGGCAGTGGATGGCATGGTGGTGCGCACCGACACCCCTCAGGTGCGCGAGGCGCGCAAGGCCATGCTCGAGTTCCTGCTCGTCAATCACCCTCTCGATTGCCCGGTGTGCGACAAGGGCGGCGAGTGCGAATTGCAGGACATGGTCTTCCGCTACGGCGCCGACCACAGCCGCTTCGTCGAAGAGAAAATCCACCAGCCGGAGGACAAGTGGTCCGAGCTGGTCTATTACGACGCCCCGCGGTGCATCCTCTGCTTCCGCTGCGTGCGCGTGTGCGATGAGGGCATGGATGTCAAGGCCCTGGGCGTGGGCCAGCGCGGCGCCTACTCTGTGATCATCCCGAACCGGGAGGACCACTTGGAATGCGAAGAGTGCGGAATGTGCATCGACATCTGCCCCGTGGGCGCGCTCACCAGCGGTACTTATCGCTACAAGACGCGCCCGTGGGAGATGAAATACGTCGGGACGGTCTGCGCGCACTGCTCGAACGGCTGCAAGACCACCCTCAGCGTGCGCAACAACGAGATCCTCCGCGCCAACAACCGCGACCTTTCCGGCATAAACGGTGATTTCTTGTGCGTGAAGGGTCGTTTCGGCTTTGATTTCGCCAGGCACCCCGACCGCCTCAAGCAGCCTCTGATCCGGCGAAACGCCAAGCTCGAGCCGGCAAGCTGGGAAGACGCCCTGCTCGAGGCGACCGGCCGACTGAAGCAGGTGCGGGAGAATTACGGCCCCGGCGCGGTCGGCTTCATCGGATCAAATCGAACCAGCAACGAAGAAAACTATCTACTGGGCCGCCTTGCGCGGGCCGCCATAGGCACCAACAACTTGGACCACCACCGCACGGTTGACTATGCTGGACTCGTGGCCGCGCTCGGCGCGGAAGCCTCCGGCGCAATGGCCACGATGCGCCAGCTTGGCGAAGCGAAGGCCATTCTGCTCATCGGCAACGATCCCACCGAGCAGAACCCGCTGGCCGCCTGGCAGATGCGCACGGCTTTGCGCCTGCACGGCGCGCGCCTTTACGCGATCAACGCGCGGCCCATCAAGCTGCGCCGCCAAGCCCGGCAGTTTGTACAGACCACCGGGGGCTCGGAGCCTGCGGTGATGCGCTGGCTGGCCAGCGGCAAAGCCAATTTGGAGGCCGACGTGGCGGCGGGACTTACCGCGCTTCAGGCTGCGCTCGAAAAAGAGAACGATGTCGTCATCGTCTTCGGGTCCGAAGTGACCGGAGCAGCGATTCGCCACCTTATTGCCTTCGGCTCGCGCCTGGCAGGCCAGACGCGCTACATGGCTCTGGGCGACTATGCCAATTCCCGCGGCGCCTCCGACATGGGCTTGCTCCCGGAACGCCTGCCAGGCTACGCCAGCCTCGATGACTTCGCCGCCCGCGAGTTCTTCGGCAAGCTCTGGGGCGCGCCACTGCCCGAAAAGCCCGGCCTCGATACACGGCAGATGCTCGACGCCGCGGTCGCCGGCAAGCTCAAAGCGCTGTACATCGTTGGTGCAAACCCGCTGAAGACGTTTGGCCTTGCCCCGGACGACCAGCTGGGCGGCCTGGAGCTGCTGGTGGTCCACGAAATGTTCCTGACCGAGACTGCGGCGCGCGCCGACATTGTTCTTCCCGCAGCATGCGCGTACGAGAAGGATGGCACGGTCACCAACACCGCCGGAGAGGTGCAGTTGCTGCGCAAAGCGGCTGACGTGATGGGCCCACGCACAGATTTCGATATCCTGCGGATCCTTTCGCATCTGTTGGCAAAACTCGGTCTGGGCCGCGCCTTCCCACTGCGCACGCCCGAAGCGGCGTTCGAAGAGATCCGCCGCAATGTAAGGGGATACGACGTCTCGCTAGCCGGCCTCCTCGCCGGCGGCGCCGAGCCGTCCGTGCCCAGCCTTCCGGCAAGTGGGCGTGCGTCGTACGATGTGCCGGCCGGAGTGATTTTTTCTTCGCGAGATACGCTCTTCACCAGCGGCAGCCTGGGCCGCTACTGCACGACGATGAATTCCCTTCCGGAAGCGGAAGTCAAGCCGTGAGCGAGCTCCTCGCCCAGCACCCGATCCTGGTCGTCTCGCTGACCAAAATCATCGTCCTGATGTTCCTGCTGATGACGGCGCTGGCATATCTCACCTGGTTCGAGCGCAAGGTGGTGGCGCACATCCAGTCGCGCTGGGGGCCGTACCGTGCCGGGCCGCATGGACTGCTGCAACCGCTTGCTGACGGCTTGAAATTCCTTTTCAAGGAAGATGTGACGCCGGGGGGCGCGGACCGCTTCATCTATTTCCTTGCGCCGTTCCTCTCGATGTCGCTGGCGCTGACCTCCATCGCCCTGATCCCGTTCGGCCCGAAAGACATTACTGTGTTCGGCCAGCGCACCGGGCTGGCGGTGGCCGACCTGAATATCGGACTACTTTTTCTGTTCGCCATCACTTCGCTGGGCGTCTACGGCGTGGCGCTGGCCGGCTGGTCGTCGAACAGCAAGTACCCGCTGCTGGGAGGCTTGCGCAGCTCGGCGCAGATGGTCAGCTACGAGTTGTCGCTCACCATGTCGGTGGTGGGCGTGCTGCTGCTGGCGGGCTCGTTCAACTTGCGGGAGATTATCGCGGCGCAGAGCGGGTTCGTACGGGGCATCCTCCCGCGGTGGAACATCATTGCCTCGCCGATGCCGCAACTACTCGGCTTCCTCTGCTTCTTCACTGCCGCCATCGCCGAGACTAACCGCCTGCCGTTTGATCTGCCCGAAGCGGAATCGGAATTGGTGGCGGGATTTCACACCGAATACGCGAGCTTCAAGTTCGCGATGTTTTTCCTGGGCGAATACGCCAGCATGGTGACGGTCTCTTGCCTGGCCACGATCCTGTTCTTCGGCGGCTGGCTTTCACCCTTCCCCGAGTCGCCGTTATTTGCCTGGACACGTTTCCTTCCCACGGCGCTACTGGCTGCGGGCGGTCTATGGGTCATCCTGGACGGCGTGCGCTACGAGACAATTTTCGGCCGGATTCTGCTGCCGCTGCTGGGCCTGGCGTTGTGCGCCTTGGCGTATGGGGTGTCGCGCCCGGGCGTGGTGGATTTCGTCCAGGGACCGTTTTGGTTCCTGGCAAAAGTTTTCGTCTTCCTGTTCCTGTACATCTGGGTGCGCGGCACATTGCCGCGCTTCCGCTATGACCAGTTGATGGCCGTCGGCTGGAAACTGCTGCTGCCGGTCTCGATGGCCAATGTGGTGCTGACGAGCTTCGCCATCGTGGTGGGCAAGCGATGACTGCCGAGCTCGTGATCTTTTTCCTGCTCGCCGGGCTGGCCGTAGCCGGCGCGCTGAACCTGATCCTACAACGCCACCCGATCCATAGCGCCCTTTCCCTTGTCGTGGTGATGATGGCGCTTGCCGGGCTCTATCTCCTGCAGGGCGCGGAGTTCATCGCCGCGGTGCAGATCATCGTGTATGCCGGGGCGATCATGGTGTTGTTCATCTTCGTCATCATGCTGCTGAACGCTGGCGAGGAAGAGCGCACCAACCTGAGCCGCATGGCGCGTTGGGTCGGCCTGCCCCTGGGAATTTTCCTCCTGCTGCAATTGGTGTACTGGATCGGCCGCGCCCCGGAAGCACCGGCAACGGTTGCCGCGTCGCCCGCCCAGACCCGCAAGCTGGCGATGATGCTCTTCCAGGAATTCGTATTCCCGTTTGAGCTGACCTCCATCCTTATCCTTATCGCCATTCTCGGCGCGCTGGTGCTGGCGAAGAAGGAGAGCTAGCGGTGGTGCCGGTTTCGTACTACCTGGTTCTGAGCGCCATCCTGTTCGGGCTGGGCGTGGTGGCCTTCGTCTTCAAGCGGAACATCATCACCATCTTTATGGCTATTGAGCTGATGCTCAACGCCGTCAACTTGGCGTTTGTGGCTTTCAGCCGCTCTCTCGGCCAACTCCAGGGACAGGTGTTTGTCTTCTTCGTGATTGTGGTGGCCGCTGCCGAGGCAGCGGTGGGCCTTGCGATCATCATCTTGATTGCGCGCAATCGGCGGTCCCTCAATGTCGAGCGCGTGGACCTCCTGAAGCTGTGATGTTCATCCTGCGCTATCTGTGGATCATCCCGGCGCTGCCTCTCGCAGGGGCGGCGCTCAACGGCCTGTTCGGGCGTCACTGGCCAAAGCGCGCCGTGGATGCCGTCGGTCTGGGCGCCACGGGGCTCGCCTTCGCCGCAACGCTCGAGTTGATCCGCGAATTTGCGCGCCTGCGACCCGGGCAGGTTCCCTGGATCGAGTCGTACTTCACCTGGATTGCCGCCGGGAGCTTTCGCGCCGGTTTCGATCTGCAAGTGGATCAGCTCACCATCGCCATGCTGCTGGTGGTAACCGGGGTGGGCTGGCTCATCCACATCTACTCGACGGGCTACATGGCCCACCAGGGTGGCTACTACCGCTTTTTCGCCTGCATGAACCTGTTCACGTTCTTCATGCTTACGCTCGTCATGGCGGCAAATTTCGTGCTGCTATTTGTCGGATGGGAAGGCGTCGGACTGTGCAGCTACCTGCTGATCGGATTCTATTTCTTGCGCAAGTCAGCCGCCGACGCGGGCAAGAAGGCCTTTATCGTTAACCGCATCGGCGATTTCGGCTTCATGCTGGCGATCTTTCTGACGTTCCGGACGTTCGGCTCAGTCGACTTCACGACCGTGTTTCGCACTGCCGCCAATATGCCCACTGAGGCTCCCGGACAGCTTGGCGTGCTCACTTCCATCTGCCTGCTGCTGCTCGCCGGGGCCGTCGGTAAATCGGCGCAGTTGCCGCTCTATGTCTGGCTGCCCGACGCTATGGAGGGCCCCACACCGGTCAGCGCGCTGATCCACGCCGCCACTATGGTCACCGCGGGCGTGTACATGGTCGCCCGGTCGCACATCCTCTACATGCACGCGCCCTTGGCCATGTCGGCGGTGGCCACCATTGGCGCGCTGACAGCCCTATATGCCGCGACGATCGGCCTGGTGCAAACCGACATTAAGAAAGTTCTGGCGTATTCCACGATCAGCCAGTTGGGCTACATGTTCCTTGCCTGCGGCGTGGGTGCGTTCGCCGCCGGCATCTTCCACTTGATGACGCACGCCTTTTTCAAGGCGCTGCTGTTCCTCGCCGCCGGAAGCGCGATCCACGCCCTCGGCGGTGAGCAGGATATGCGGCGCATGGGTGGCCTGCGCCACAAGATTCCGTGGACGTACTGGACGATGCTCATTGGCACTCTGTCGATCTCGGGCGCGCCACTGTTCGCCGGCTTTTTTAGCAAGGACAAGATCCTATTCGAGACGGCGGTGAGTCCATACGGCGGGAAAATGCTTTGGCTCATCGCGCTGATCGCTGCCTTGCTGACCGCCTTTTATATGTTTCGCCTCGTCTTTCTGAGTTTCCACGGTACCCCGCGCTTCGACGAGCAAGAAACCCACGTGCACGAATCGCCGCGGAACATGCTCGTGCCGCTGGCGGTGTTGGCGGCCCTCTCCGTTGGCGGCGGCTGGATGGCTGCGCCGGCGCTGTTGGGCGGTGCGAACCATTTTGAGAAGTTTCTGGCGCCTGTCTTTGGGGCAGAGCTCAGACAGACAGCAGACACGCACGCAGGACCCGAGCAAGAATTGCTTCTTACAGGTATTGCCATCGGGGTAGCGCTGGCCGGCTTTCTTGTGGCGTGGTGGTTCTACATCCGCCGGCCACAGACGCCCGAGCGCCTCGCGGAATCCTTCCACGCGCCCTACCAGCTCCTGCTCAATAAATACTATGTGGACGAGCTCTACAACTGGCTGATCGTCCGTCCAACCGTTTGGATCTCCACGTTTTTTCTGTGGCGCGTCGTTGACGAGGGTGCTGTGGACGGCTCGGTGAACGGCCTGGCGCATGTGGCGCGGCGCTTGGGAGAGCGCGTGCGGCAGGTACAGTCAGGCAATACGCGCAGCTACGCAGCCTGGGTGGTTGTCGGAGCGGTGTTCTTCACGGTGCTGATGCTCTGGCCGTTGTTCCGGATGGTGCGCTAGCGTGACGCCACCCTATCTCCTGACGGTGATCACCTTCCTGCCGCTGGCGGGCTCGGCGGCGCTGCTGCTGCTGCGCCGCGACGACCGCATCTGGATCCGTCGCCTGGCGCTGGCCACGGCGGTGGCCGAGTTGGGCATCTCGCTGCTGCTGCTCCGCGGCTTCCAGGCGGATAGCCCGCTCTACCAGTTCGAGGAGCTGCGCGCTTGGATTGCTTCGCCGCCCATCCACTACCACCTGGGCGTGGACGGCATCAGCTTGTTTCTTGTGCTGCTGACCACGTTGTTGACGCCGCTGGCGATGCTGGCCTCCTGGCAAAGCATCGAAACGCGCGCTCGGGAATTCTTCCTGATGCTGCTGGTGCTCGAGACCGGCATGATCGGCGTTTTTCTGGCGCTCGACCTGTTCCTGTTTTTCGTTTTCTGGGAAGTGATGCTCATCCCCATGTATTTCATCATCGGCGTCTGGGGCCATGAGCGGCGCATCTACGCCGCGGTGAAGTTCGTGCTCTACACAATGACGGGGTCGGTGCTGATGCTGGTCGGCATCCTGTGGCTTTACAACCTGACCGGCACATTCGACCTGCCGATCATCCAGTTGATGCTCCAGACCGGCCAAGTCGCGCTCGCGCCGCGGGTCGAGCTGCTGATATTTGGCGCGTTTTTTCTCGCCTTTGCCATCAAGGTGCCGCTTTTCCCGCTGCATACCTGGCTGCCTGACGCGCACGTCGAGGCACCCACGGCTGGCTCGGTGCTCCTGGCCGGGGTGCTGCTGAAGATGGGGACGTACGGCATGCTGCGTTTTTGCCTGCCCCTTTTCCCCGAGGCCTCGCACCGCGCCGCGCCCTACATCGCCATGCTGGCGCTGATCGGGGTGATCTACGGCGCTCTGGTGGCCATGGTGCAGCCGGATCTGAAAAAGCTGATCGCCTACTCCTCGGTGAGCCACCTGGGCCTGGTGGTGCTCGGCATCTTCGCGTTCAGCCCGATATCCATCCAGGGCGCGGTCTATCAGATGCTCAATCACGGTGTTTCGACAGGCGCGCTCTTCTTACTCGCCGGGATGCTCTATGACCGGCGGCACACGCATTTGATCCGCGAGTTTGGCGGCCTCGGCACGCCCATGCCGGTGCTGGCGGCGCTATTCCTGTTCACCTCTCTCTCCTCGATAGGTCTGCCGATGCTCAACGGGTTCGTCGGTGAGTTCTTGATCCTGCTGGGCACGTTTCAGCACCACGCTCGGTGGGCCAGCGTTGCCGCGACCGGCGTCATTCTCTCGGCTGTTTATCTTCTCTGGGCATACCAGCGCGTATTCTTCGGCGAAGTGACCCTCGAGCAAAACCGCTCCCTGCCGGACGCTTCGCCCCGCGAGCGCGTCATCCTGTTCACCCTGGCCGCCGTCATTCTGTGGATGGGCATCGGGTCGCCCCTGCTGACCCGCCGGATGGAGGCTTCGAGCCAGCACGTGCTTGAGCAGATGCAGCGCCCGCAAAGCTTCCTTGCACGTACGGCCGCCGCGCCCGGCAAGGCCGCAAACTCTCCGGAGCCATTCCGCCGCCTGCTGCACACCGGGGAGCGGGCGGGAGCGCCGTAGATGTTCCCTCCGCTCGAAGACATCTTTCGGCTGGCGCCGGAATTGGTGTTGTGCGCGTTCGGCATCCTGGTAATGCTGGTCGAGGCGTTCCTCCCGCGCCGCCGGCAGGGCGCGGTCGCCACCCTCGCCCTGCTGGGCTCGGGCCTGGCGCTCGCAGCGACGCGGCTTGCTGCGGCGCATCCGGGCACAGCCTTTTCCGGGCTGATGCGCATTGATAGCTTCAGTATCTTCCTGCACTTGGTCATCGGCGCGGTCGCGGTTTTGGTGGTGCTGGCCTCGGCCGACTACCTTGACCGCGAGAATCTGCCGCAGGGCGAATACTATGCGCTCGTCCTGTTTGCCGCAGCGGGCATGGACGTCATGGTCAGCGCACAGGAGCTGGTGACCGCATTCATCGGCCTGGAGATGAGCTCGATCTCCAGCTACATCCTCGCGAGCTACCGCCGCACTGTGGCCAAGTCAAACGAATCGGCCATGAAGTATTTCCTTCTGGGCTCGTTTGCGACTGCGTTCTTTCTGTACGGCACGGCCATGGTTTACGGTGCCACCGGTACGACGCGGCTCGATACCCTCCGGGCGGCGCTCACCGGGACGAATGCAGGGGGCGCGCTGTTGACCCTCGGCCTGGCACTGATGTTTGTCGGCCTCGCGTTCAAGGTGGCCGTGGTTCCGTTCCAGATCTGGACGCCGGACGTCTACGAGGGCGCACCCACGCCGGTGACCGCGCTGCTTTCCTCCGCACCCAAGGCCGCGGCGTTTGCGCTGCTGCTGCGCATCCTGTTCGTCGCGTTCGACTCCTCGAGCGGCGCTTGGTTCTGGATGGTGTGGATTTCGGCGGCGCTGACGATGTTTGTCGGCAACCTGGCGGCGCTGGTGCAAACCAACCTGAAGCGCATGCTGGCCTACAGTTCGATTGCGCACGCCGGCTACATCCTGGTGGCGTTTGCCGCGGCGAGCGGCGCGGCGAACGGTGCGCGCAATGAGTTCGGAATTGCCGCGGTGCTGTTCTATCTGACGGCCTACGCGCTGATGAAGCTTGGAGCGTTTGTCTTGCTCGCCCACCTGGGTGGCGCGGGCGAGCGCAGGGGCGAGATCAACGATTACGCCGGGCTGGGCGCGCAGCAGCCCGTGGCCGCAGCCTTCTTTACGCTCTACCTGCTTTCGCTGCTGGGGCTGCCGGTCACCGCCGGATTCCTCGGGAAGTTCTACATTTTCGATGCGGCGATCAAGTCGCGCCTAGTCTGGCTGGCGGTGCTGCTGGCAGTCAACTCGGTGATTGGCGCCTACTACTACCTGCGCGTCATCGTGGTGATGTACATGCGCGAGCCGCAGCAGCAATGGACGTTGCTCCCCATCCCGCGGGCGGTTGGGCTGGTGCTGCTGCTTACGGCCGCCGGAACGCTTTACCTCGGGCTGTTCCCCGGCGCGGTGATGGGCTTCGCGGCGCAGTCGGCACGGTCGCTGCGGTAGAATTCGTCAGCAGCTAGTTATCAGCTTTCAGTTCTCAATTATCAGTTGTCAGATAGCGGTGCGTCCGCGGTGGTGGGTCGCACCTCAAGAGAAAAGCTCACCCGGAAGCAACACGGGCGGGTCCCGCCATGGTGGGGCCCGCCCCTGCGCGAACCATTCCGCCGACCGCGGCAAATGAGGGCCTGCTGAGACAGAAGGAGTGCCTGTCCCAGCGACAAAGGCCGGGAGGTCTGTCCTGCTTACTTCACGCGGAGGTAGATCAGAGCAAACGTGTAAAGCGCCATGGACTCAATCAGCACGAGCGACAGCACCAGCGCGAAGCGGATCGCCGCAGTTGCGCCGGGATTCCTTGCGATGCTCTCACAGGCCGACGCGGTCGCCTTGGCTTGAGCGTAACCGCACAGCCCCGACGCGATAGCCATGGCAAAGCCGGGTGTGATCAGCACCCAGTTCGTGGCCGAGCCGGCGTTGCCCTCTGCCGCAAACGCCACGGGGGCGAGAAGGCAGATTGCCGGGGCGACCAGCAGGATTGTTACGCACGTCTTCATGGAGCTTCTCCTCGTTTATGAAGTGGCTGCCAGGAGGTGGCTCCCGGACATCCTCATACAGCCGGGATCACACTGGGCAGCAGATCAAGCCGGATTAATGCTCCTCGGCCACCGCCCCGCTGACATAAATGATGGGCAGCAGCGTGAATACAAAGGCCTGCAAAATGCCAACGAAAATGTGCAAGGCGATGAAGAGCGCCGGCCCGACCAGTGGCACCACCGCCAAGACGTATAAGACCGAGTTGACCTCCCGCGCTCCCAGGAACAGTGCCAGGGTCAGGCCGAGGAAGAGCACATAGAGCAGCTCGCTGACCAGCATGTTGACCCAGAGACGCACAGTGAGAGAGAGCAGTCGGGCGAGGTTGCTCACAATTTCGATGGGCAGCATCAAGGGCGCCAGCGGAAGCGATGGCCCCAGGAATAGCTTTCCATAGCCCAACGCGCCGTGATGGCGGATGCCGCACCAGTTGTAGTAGAGGAAGACCATCACCGCGCAACCCAGCGGGACCGAACTCTGTGCGGTGGGCGACTCAAATCCCGGGATCAGGCTGATCAAATTGCAGAAGAGCACGAATAAGCCGATGCTGCCGATCATTGGTAGGTAGCCCTCGGCCCCGTGGCCGACGATGTCATCGAGTAGATCGCGCGCCCCGACCCCCATCGGGTTGGAGAGCAGCATCTCAGTGCACTGCTGGAGGGCACCAGGCCGTTCGACCGATAGACGCCGCTTCAGCCACACGAAAAACATTGCGGCAAAGACGAACACGACCAGTTCCATGGCGATGTGGTTGGGGATGGGGTACTGCGGATTTTTCACTTTGATATGCAAAGCGGCGAGAAAAATGGCAACCGGCTTGCCGAGCAGCCAATTGATCAGCTCGGTGACGCCCAGAATCTGATGTTCTTCCATTAGATCTTTCGGATCGAGAGGTCGACGGCCAACTTAACGGCAGCCTAACGCAACCGGCTTGCGTCCGGCTGCCGCCCGCCGCGCAGCAACTCGTAAATCAGTTCGACCAATACGGCCGCCACAAGCGTAAACAAGCCGGCAAGGATCGCCGCAGCGGGCAACCAAGAACGCGAGAGAATAGCATAGGCGGCCACCAGCAGCAACGCGAAGCGGCCGAAGAATTTCGCATAAATGCGCTTCGGGATGCGGATCTTCGATGCTTCCGCCTGCCCAGCGGAAAGCCGCGCCACGACAACGACAGCCTGCTTGAGCCAGCGGTAGTTCACCCAGGCGAGAGCCGCGCCCACCGCGAGACCCGATGCCGCGCGCCAGCCATAACGGACAGCCACCACAAGGGCAGCGGCCACTCCCAAAACAAGCGTCAGCTGCTCAATGCGACGTTCGGCGGCGCGATAAAAGTTCTCCTCACCCACCATTGCCTTTGTCGTCCTCCGGGATGCGTCGGAGTATCTCCCGAACTCCCCCCGCGAAACCCAGCAACCCCAACAGGAACGTAAACAGCGGCGAGGTGTGCACCCGCAGGTCAATCCAACGGCCCAGCGCCCCGCCGATCAGGACTCCGCCTACCAGAATAAACGGAAGCTCCATCGCCATGGCCAACTGGCGCATGAAAGAAGTAGGCCGCTTGGGCGGCTGCCCGGGAGGGAGCGAACCTGGCTGGTCAGCGTCCAAGGGGGCCAAACGGCAAAAACAGCGAATAGCCGGCCAGGCGGACAAACGGCTCGGGGTAGATGCCCGCCGCCAGCGAAATGAAAACAGTTACCGTCAGCGCCACAGCCTGCGCCGGCGAGGCGACCGGCCGCACGGTGTCAGTGACCTCGCGCATCCAGGCGTGCTTGACGATGCGGAAATAGTAGTACACCGCGGGGATGATGTAGAGCACGGCAAAGACCGCCAGCCAGTAATGCCGGGTCTGGATGAGCGACAGGAAGATGTAGTACTTGCCGATGAAGCCCGCTGTCGGCGGGATGCCCGCGAGCGAGAGCATGAAGATCAGGAGCAGGACCGCGGCACCCGGATTGCGCTGCGACAGGCCGTTCAGGTCTTCGAGGTCATCGCCGATCAAGCCCTTGCGCCGCAGCAGGATGACAATTGCAAAGGCGCCGGTATTCATGAAAGTGTAGGCGAACAGATAGAAGGCCATGCCCTGGAAGCCGGTTTCATTGCCCGCCACCAGGCCCAGCAGGACGTAGCCTACGTGCGAAATCGAAGAATAGGCCAGCAAGCGCTTGATGTTGGTCTGAGTGATGGCGGCCAGGTTGCCGACCGTCATCGATGCCACCGCGACCCCGGCCACCAGCAGCGTCCAATTCTCCCGCGACGCCCAGAAGGCCGTCTGGAACAGGCGCAGCAACAGGGCGAAGCTCGCTGTCTTCGAGGCCACGCTCACGTAAGCGGTGATCGAAGTGGGCGCGCCCTCATAGACGTCCGGCGCCCACTGGTGGAACGGCACCGCGGCGACCTTGAAGAATAGCCCGGCCGACACGGTCACCAGGGAGAGCAGGACGAGCACGTCGGCCGGCGCGCGTAACGTGAAGGCCACGGTGATCTGTTGTAGATTGGTCGAACCCGACAGGCCATACATGATCGAGAAGCCGTAAGCCAGGATGCCGGAGCTGAATGCGCCGAGGAGAACGTATTTCAGGGCGCCCTCGTTCGAGCGGCGGTCGTGGCGCAGAAACCCCGCCAGCACGTAGAAGCTGATGGCCATGGTCTCGAGCGCGATGAACTGCACGACAATGTCGATGCCCGAGGTCATGAACATCATGCCGATAGTGGCAAACAGCATCAGCGCGTAATACTCGCCGTGATGCTCGGTTTCGATCTCCATGTAGCGGACCGAAAGCAGGATCACCAGCGCCGTAGCCGCCAGGAACAGGAAGCCGAAGAAGAGGAAGAACGGGTCAATCAGGATGGAGCCGTTGAAACCTGTCTGGTCGCCACGCTGCGCCACCAGGCCGCGAAGCTGCCACATCGTATAGCCGCTGAAGCCGACGCCGAGCATGGCCATCACCGCGTTCCAATACTTGTAGCGTGGCTCGAGCAGGAAATCGGTCAGCAGGATCCCCAGTCCGAACAGGGCAAGCTGCACCTGCGGCAGGATCAGCCGAAAGTCGAGCGGGTTGAAGAATTCGCTCCACATCGCCGCGATCTATTTCCTCTCCCGAGCCGCCGGCATCACCGGTGCTGCGGCCGCAGGCGCGGAATCGGCGGACGGGGCGGCTGGCTGCGCGTTGACGCGCTCGGTCCGCTCGTAGTAGCCCGGATTGACGCGCTCGACGATCTGCCGCACCGGCCCATCCAGGTAGCGGAAGAACGGCTTGGGATAGACGCCGATCCACAACGCCAATGCGACCAGTGGCACCAGCGTAGCGAACTCGCGGGTGTTTAAGTCCGGCAGGCGCTCGTTCGCCGGGTTGCTCACCGAGCCGAACATCACGCGCTGGTAGAGCCAAAGCAGATAGGCCGCGCCCAGGATAATCCCGATCACGCCCCAGGCGGCCCAGCTCTTGCTCACCTCAAAGACGCCGCGGAGGATGGTGAATTCCCCGATGAAGCCGTTGAGCAGCGGCATGCCCAGCGAGCTCAAGCTAATGATCAGATAGATGGCGGCAAAATTGGGCATCGGCGTGGAAAGCCCGCCGAATTCCGAGATCAGCCGCGTGTGCCGCCGCTCGTAGAGGATGCCGACGATCAAGAACAGCGCTCCGGTCGAGATGCCGTGGTTGATCTGCTGGAGGATGCTGCCGGAAAGGCCATGCGGGGTCAGGGCGAAGATGCCTAGGGTGCAGAAGCCGAGGTGGCTGACCGAGCTGTAAGCGATCAGCTTCTTCATGTCCTTCTGCATCATGCAGACCAGTGCGCCGTAGATGATGGCGATGATCGAGAGCGTCGCCATCACCGCCACAATCGTGCGGCTCGAGCTGGCCTGCGGCAGCATCGGCAGCGAGAAGCGCACAAAGCCGTACGTGCCCATCTTCAGCAGGACGCCCGCCAGGATCACCGAGCCGGCCGTGGGCGCTTCAGTGTGCGCGTCGGGCAGCCACGTGTGGAACGGGAACATCGGCACTTTGATAGCAAACGCGAAAAACAATCCCCAGAAGAGCCATTGCTGCAGCGCAAGAGGAAAACTCGGGGTCGCGGTGAGCAGCGTTAGAATGTCGAATGTGTAGACACCGGACATTTCGTGGTACTTGAAATAAATTCCCAGGATCGCCAGCAGCATCAGCACCGAGCCGGCCAGCGTATAAAGAAAAAACTTGATGGCGGCGTAGAGCCTGCGGTCGCTGCCCCACACGCCGATCAGGAAGTACATCGGCACCAGCATCACTTCCCAGAAGACGTAGAACAGGAAAAAGTCGAGAGACATGAAGACGCCCAGCATGCCGGTCTGCAAGAGCAGAAAGAGGATGTAGTACTCCTTCTTGCGAAGCTGGATGGCGCTCCAGGACGAGAGGATGGAGATGGCGCCCAGAACCGTAGTCAGCATCACCAGCAGGAAGCTGATGCCATCAATCCCCAGCGTATAGTGCGCGCCAATCGAGGGAATCCAGTCGAGGTTTTCCTTAAACTGGAAGCCCCCGGCGTCCGGGTTGAACCACCAGACCAGCGGCACCGAAACGATAAAGCCGAGCATCCCAAATACGTTGCCCAAGACGCGGTGTGCCTCGTCTTTTTCGCGAGGAATGAACAGGGCCAGAACCGCCCCGGCTACCGGGGTGAACAGGACCACGCTCAGGATGTGTTGTCGGAAGAACTCCATCACGTTTGCCCTCGCCTTTCAGCGCATCAGGTATCGCAAGTGATAGCCGTAGTAGCCGAGAAACAGCAGCACCCCCAGGACAATCAGCAGGGCGTAGTTCGACACCAGCCCGGTCTGCGCCATGCGCACCGGGTAGCTGAACAGCCACACGATGCGCGCCGATAGGTTCACCAGGCCGTCCACAATCCAGGTGTCCCACCAGATCGAGACCCGCGACGTGAAGCGCGTCAGCCACCCCGCGCCGTCCACCCCCAGGCCGTCAATCACGTTTAAATCAAACGTCGCCAGTGTCGTGCCCAGGTCCTTGGCGCGGTTCACAAACAGCGCATCATAAATCTCGTCCATGTAGTATTTGCGGTAGAGCAAGCGGTAGAGCCCGCCCCATTTCGAAGCCAGTTGATCGGGCAGTTCGGTCCGCTGCAGATAGAGCAACCGCGCCAGCCAAATTCCTCCGAGCGCAATCAGCAACGAAGCCAGCATCAGCAAGTATTCGGAAGAGCCGGAGTGTCCCACCGCGGCTTCGGCGTGCGCTCCGCCGCCACTCGCCATCACCGGCTCAAGGAAATGCTCGAAGCGGTTACTGCCGCCGAGCAAGGTCGGCCAGCCAATCCATCCCCCGACCACCGAAAGCACTGCAAGGACCACCAGCGGCACGGTCATCGTTCGCGGGGATTCGTGGATGTGATGTTCGACCTCGTGCGGCACGCGAGAGTTGCCGTAGAAGGTCATATTCACCAGGCGAAACATGTAAAACGCCGTCATCCCGGCTGTCAGGAAGCCGACAAACCAGAGCGCCGGGCTCGACGCGAACGCCCTACCGAGAATTTCGTCCTTGCTGAAGAAGCCCGCGAGCGGCGGGATGCCGCTAATCGCCAACGCCGCGATCACAAACGTCTTCGCCGTCGTGGGGATCTTTCCCCACAATGCGCCCATCTTGCGCAGGTCCTGCTCGCCCGAGAGCGCATGAATCACGCTGCCCGAACCGAGGAACAGCAGCGCCTTGAAGAAGGCGTGGGTCATCAGATGGAAAATGCCCGCGGCATAGGCGCCCACGCCCAGCGCTAGAAACATGTAGCCCAACTGGCTGATCGTGGAGTAGGCCAGCACACGCTTGATGTCGTTCTGCACCAGGCCCATCGAAGCGGCATAGATGGCCGTAAGCGCGCCGATCACGGCGACAACCTCGAGCGCAAAGGGCGCGAGATGATACAGCGCGTTGTGGCGCGCGACCATGTACACGCCGGCGGTGACCATGGTTGCGGCGTGGATCAGTGCGCTGACCGGCGTGGGGCCTTCCATCGCGTCGGGCAGCCAGACGTACAGTGGGATCTGCGCCGACTTGCCGGTGGCACCCACGAACAGCAGGAGCGCAATTGCAGTAATCGCCGGCGCGCCCACGGGGAAACGCCCCGCCGCAAGCGCCGGGCCGAAATCGGTGAACCGAATCGTGCCCAGCGTCCCCACGCTCAGGAAGATTCCCAGCAGGAAGCCCGCATCGCCGATGCGGTTGACGATGAAAGCCTTCTTTCCCGCATCGGCGGCCGACTTGCGCAGGAAATAGAACCCGATCAGCAGGTAGCTGCACAGGCCCACGCCCTCCCAGCCGACGAACAGCAGCAGCATGTTGTTCGCCAGCACCAGAGTGAGCATGGAGAACATGAACAGGTTCATGTAGCCGAAGAAGCGGTAGTAGCCGCCCTCGTGCCCCATGTATCCGATCGAGTAGAAATGGATCAGGAAGCCAACGCCTGTCACTACCAGGATCATCACCGCGGAGAGCGGGTCGAGCAACGTCCCCCAGTCGGCAACGAAGTTGACCAGGCGGCCGTCACTGGTGTGCATCAGCCCGGCGGGGACCCATTCGAACAGCACTTTCTGGATGACGCGCTCCTCAGACGGACGCCCGATCAATTGCCACACCGCGCCCACGGAGAACAAGAAAGACACGAATACGCTGCCGACGCAGACGGCGCTCACAGCAGAGTTCTGCAGGCGCCGCCCGATCAGCAGCATCACCGCCGCCCCCGCCAGGGGGAACAGCGGGATCAGCCAAACATGGTCGAGAAAGAATGGCGTTGGCATCGTTCTGCTACGCTCCTACCACTTCAGGATATCCATTTCGTCGGCCAGCACGGTTTCGCGGTTGCGGAAAAATGCAATGATGATTCCCAGCCCCACCGCTGCTTCCGCCGCCGCATCGGTGATGATGAAGATCGCGAAGATCTGGCCGTCCACTGAGCCCAGCAGCCGCGAAAACGCCACGAGGTTGATGTTCACCGCATTCAGGATCAGCTCGATGGACATCAGGATAATGATGACGTTGCGGCGCGTGAGCACCCCCACCACGCCGATGGTGAACAGCGCCAGGCTCAGGAACAGGTAATGGCTGGTCGGGATCATCGTTTCGCTCGCGCGTTCATACCTTACGCTTGGCCATCACCACCGCCCCGATCATCGCCACCAGCAGCAGGATCGAAGCGATCTCAAATGGCAGCATGTAGCTCCGAAACAGCGTCTGGCCCAGCCGCTCGGTGTTGGGCTCAAGCTGGGCGACGCGGGCCTCTGGAAACGCGAGCGCCGAGCGGCCCGGCCACAGCGCAAACGCCAATTGCGCTCCCAGCACAGCTGCCAGCACCAGCGCCAGCAACCACTGCCGGTTGAACTGCACCTGGTGCAGTGCCACGTCGAGATTCACCAACATGATGACGAAGATGAACAGCACCATGATGCCGCCGACGTACAGGATGATCTGCACGGCAAACAGAAATTCGGCGCGCAGTTGCAGGAAGATGCCGGCCGTGGCAAGCAGCGCGGTGACCAGAAAGATGGCGCTGTGCACGGCGTTGCGGCGCGTCACCACCAGAACGGCGGAGACCACCGCCAGCCCCGCGAAGAAGTAGAAGAGCACCTTATCGAGCATGAATCTCCAGTCCCTACGTGTCGCCCACGAAAGCGGACTGGCGCTGCTGGCCCACATACGCCAGATACCCCGCCGCCAGCAGCGTGCCGGCCGTCGTGACCACCAACGCCGGCGCCAATCCCCAACCGAATTGCCGGTGCAGGACCAGCGCCAGCCCGATCCCCATCACGTTCACAATCGCCACAGGGATCATGAAGTGCCAGCCCAGCTTCATCAACTGGTCAAAGCGGTACCGCGGAAAAGTGAACCGCAGCCACATAAAAACGTAAATGTAGAAAAACACTTTCAGCAGGAACCAGAACCCGCCGTGGATGCCCGGTTTGAAGGCCGCTGCCGGCGGCAGCAAGGCGAGGCCCAAGATGCCGGCGAGCCCGAAGCACAGCAGGCCCACGGCGGCCAGAAAACCCTTCTGCACCTTTGCCGGTTGCCGCGGGGCCCGCAAGAAGCAGTAGGCTCCGACCAGCAGCATCAGCAGCGGCGGCAGGTAGTCGAGAAAATCGAGCGCCCGGACACCCGAGAACGGCCGCAGCCAGCCGCCCAGGAAAACCGTTGTGGCGATTGCTGCCACAACGATCATGTTGGCGTACTCGGCCAAGAAATAGAGCGCCCAGCGGAAGCCGCTGTATTCGGTCATGTAGCCGGCCACCAGCTCGGATTCGGCTTCGGGCAGATCAAACGGCGCTCGGTTCGTCTCGGCAATCGAAGCGACCACGTAAACGAAATACCCCACCGGCGCGAGGAAAATGAACCACACGCCCTGCTCCGACTGGACCTCGACGATGCGGCGCATGGAGAGCGTGCCCGCGAGCAGCAACCCGCTCACCAGCGCCATCCCCGCGGCGGTTTCGTAGCTGACCAACTGCGCAGAACTGCGTAGCGCGCCCAGCAGCGAGTAATTGCTGTTCGATGCCCAGCCACCCAGCACGATCCCGTAAATCCCCATCGAGCTGATGCCCAAAATGAACAGCAGGCCGATGTTGAGGTCGGCGATCTGGAATGCGGGGCCGAACGGCAGCGCCGACATCGCCAGCATCGCCGCAGTCACGGAAAGCACTGGCGCCAGCCAGAAAATCCACAGGTCGGCGCTCTCAGGGATGATGTCTTCCTTGATGAGCAGCTTGAGGGCGTCGGCGATGGGTTGCAACAGGCCGTGCGGCCCGACACGCATCGGCCCCAGCCGCGCCTGCATGTCGGCCATCACCTTGCGCTCGAGCAGGACGACGTAGCCGGCAATCAGCGGCAGCACCAGCACGATCACGAGGGCGTAAAGCAACGGCAGGAGATGCGGGCGGAAGAAGTTTATGAGCGCGTTCATGGATGAGGTCGGACTCGCTCCTTCATTCTGTCAGCGCGCTGCAAATTCTTGCGCTGCTCCACGGCTTGGCGTGTCATCCTTCGTCCGACACGGCGGACGAAAGATCTCGACGTAAGATTCCTCAGCGGTCCACCTCGCCGAGCACGATATCAATCGTGCCGATGATGGCCACCACGTCGGCCACCAGGTGGCCGCGCACCATGTGATCAAACGCTTGCAGATTGACGAACGACGGCGGGCGAATGCGCACGCGATAGGGCTGCGTCGTGCCGTCGCTGACGATATAGTAGCCGAGTTCCCCCTTGGGCGCCTCGATCGAGTGGTACACCTCGCCCGGGGGCGGCTTCAGCACCTTGCCGATGCGCGCCATGATCGGCCCGGTCGGGATGTTCTGGATGGCCTGCAGGCAGATGCGGCGCGATTGCCGCATCTCTTCCATCCGCACTAGGTAGCGGTCGAAGGTATCGCCGTTTTCCCCCGTGGGAATCTCGAACTGATACTGGTCGTAAGCGGCGTAGGGCATGGCTTTGCGGATATCCCACTTCACGCCGCTGGCGCGCAGCACCGGGCCGGTGGCACCGATATCAATGGCCTGCTCGGCGGTAAGGACGCCGATTCCCTTGGTGCGGCCCACCCAGATGCGGTTCTCGGTCAGCAGTTGCTCGTACTCGTCAATCTTGTGCCCGAGGTCGTTGCAGAACCGCTCGACGTCTTTTTCCAGCTCGTCATAGGCCTCGTACTGCAGCCCTCCAATGCGGAAGGCGTGCGTCGTTAGCCGGGCGCCGCAGTATTTTTCGAAAATCTTCAGGATCTCCTCGCGCTCGCGGAAGCAGTAGAAGATCGGCGTCAGCGCGCCGATGTCGAGCGCGTGGGTGCCGAGCCACAGCAAGTGGCTGGCGATGCGCTGCAGCTCGGTGAGGATCGTGCGGATGACGCGCGCCCGCGGCGGCGCTTCGGCGCCCATCAGCTTTTCCACTGCCTCGCAGTACCCCAGGCCGTTCGAGACCGCGGCGACATAATCCATGCGGTCCACGTAGGGCGCAAACTGCTGGTAGCTGCGGTGCTCGGCGATTTTTTCCACGCCGCGGTGGAGGTAGCCGATCACGCACTCGGAATTCACCACCTTCTCGCCGTCCAGGCGCAGCTTCACGCGCAGCACGCCGTGCGTCGAAGGGTGTTGCGGCCCCATGTTGATGATGATCTCGTCGGCGCCGAGCACCGTCGTCTCGACGTTGGAAAAGCCGGCTGTGCGCGTGTCGTCCATCGGCTATTGACCGCTCTCAATGCCCAAGTTTTCGCGCACCCAGGCGGTGTCCTGCGTGAGGATGTCGTAGTCCTTGCGCAAGGGATGCCCCTGCCACTCGTCGGGCAGCAGGATGCGCTTCAGATTGGGATGGCCGTCGAAGACGATGCCAAACATGTCGTAGGCTTCCCGCTCGAGCCAATTCGCGGTGCCCCAGACTCCTGCGACGCTCGGCACCGGCTCGTCCGCTGCGGCGTGGATCTTAAGCCGCAGGCGCTCGTTTTTCGCGAATGAGTAAAGGTTCAGGATCACATCGAAGCGCTTTTCGCGCTTGGGCCAGTCCACCGCGGTCAGGTCGGACAGCAAGTCGAACTCTTCTTCCTCGCGGACATACTGGGCGATCTCGAGCAGTCGCCCTCGTTCCACCAGGAGGATGGCCTGCTTGCGGTCCATCCAGGCTTCGCGGATGGCCTCGCCGAAGCGCGCCTTGAAGCGCGCTACCAGCTCGTTCTCGAGCGGCTCCGGCTTGGGCGGCGGGGCGGCCGGCGCCGCGGGTTTGGGAGGCGCAGCCGCCGGAGGAGTGGCTCCCGCAGGCGCTGCAGGCTTAGGCGGCACAGCAGCCGGAGGCGGAGCCGGCCCAGCGGGTTTCTCTTCCGCTGCGCCCGCCGGTGCGGGCGCGGGGGGCGATACCGGTTTCGCGGGCGCCGGGGCCGCTGCACTAGGAGCAGCGGCGGGCGGAGCTTCTTTCTTGGGCGGCGCTGGCGGCTCCGGCGGGGCGGGCTTCTTCAGAACCACCGGGTGGGTGCGAAGCTGCCATTCCAAATCGGGTGGGACCGGCTGCTCGGAAGGTTCCGCCGAAGCCGGGGCGGCAGGCTTTTGCCCTGCAGGTGGGGCAGGCGGCTGCTTATCCTCTGGGTCGTTGGCCATGAATCTCAGGGTGAAGCCGGCTGCCTAGAGCGCCGCAGCCACAGAAACCCACGCCGCTCGTGGTGAGCGGACTTGAACCCTAGTTTCTAACACACGCCCGAAAATGGCGTCAACCTGTGCGGCGCGTGCCTGCGCTTAGCTCCGCGGGTTCGACATCCGAGACCCGCACCGGGCCTTTGGGAGACGCCAGGAGAAATAAAAAATCCCGGCTGGCCTGCCGGCCACCGGGAAGAGCGAAAACCAGTTACCCCGGACGTTAGACCCATTCCAGCGCGCCCTTCTTGTACAGCCAGACGTAGCCGATGACCAGGATGCCGAGGAACACAAACATGGTCACGAGGCCGTAGAGCGGATTGAGCCGGAAATTGGGGTCCGAGTTGGAAAACAGCACGGCCCAAGGAAAAAGGAAAATCGTCTCCACGTCGAAAATCACAAACAGGATGGCCACAATATAGAACCGCACCGAATAGCGGCCGCGAGCGTCGCTTTCCGGCGGGATGCCGCACTCATAAGGTTTGAGCTTGGCGCCCGCCGAAGTCGAAGTGGGGCGGATGTATTTGAACACGATCAGCGTGACCGCCGGGAAGGCCGCGGCCAGCGCCGCGAAGATCAGGACCGGGATGTACTGCCTCGGCATTTCGAAATCTGCTGCCATCCTAACACACCGGTCAAGCGCCGGCCACCCGCTCTTCGGCTCGTGTAGGGACGAGCTCTAGCCCGCCCGCACCGCGCTGCTCAAGGTGTTCGGCCCAGGATGCAAGGTGGCAGAGTTTATTCTGGAGTAGATCCAGCCATGCGCACACTAGTTACTACGCGGACTGGCCGCGAACACTAATCCCTGCGTTACGCGCAACTTGGGGTCAGGCAAATAGACTTCAAGCGCCAACTCTTGGGAAGTGCTTGCTTCGTATTCGAAATCGTACGTCTCGCCGACAGTAATACCGAATTCCGCCGTTTGCGGCGTCGCTGCCCCCGGCGGCAGGTCAGCGCCGTCTTTGGCGATGATGCGCCACTGCACGGGAGTTCCTGCTTTCCGCAACGAGGCCCTCATGGCCACGTTATCGGGTGAGATATTGATGAGCCGGAACCGGTATTTTCTCCCGGTAACCAGCCTCAAAGGCGCAGGCTGGGGATGACCGTTGATCAGCAGCATGGATCCGAAAGGTTCGAAAACTCCCAAACTGAAGAGGAAGATCTTGTCGGACGTGGGATCGAATTCTTGGCCGGAAGGCAGCACGATCAGCGGACCGTAAATGCCGTTTTCAAGCTGGGCGCGCTCGTGCCAGTGCGTGTGGTAAATGAACGTGCCGGCACGGGGCGGCACCATCTGGGCGACAAATGACTCCCCAGGCTGGATGGCGGGCGTGGTTTGCCGGGCCGTTCCAGTCCAACCGGCAACCCCATCGTAGTAGCTTTCCAGTTCAATCCCGTGCCAGTGGATGGCCGTGGGCTCCTTCGAACGATTGACTACCTTGATTTCTACCGGCTGCCCGCGGGTGAGCACGATGGGCGGCCCGATCAAATGCGGAGTCCCGCGCCCAGGCGATGGGATCGGCGCCTGCGCCAGATCGCGCACCTCGAGGGCGTAGAGCGGCCGCCCGCCGTCCTTGCGCTCATTGATTGTCAGTTGCAGTTTCCTCTCTGCGCGCCAAACCGTGGCCTTCGACCTTTCCTTTTCGCCTACCACCGTGATGCCGAGAACTAGGCCACCCATGCCGGCGTGCTGCGTCTCTGCGGGATAGGGGTGTTCATGGGCCGGTGCCGTCACCGCACCCTGTTCCGGCTTCTCCACGAGCTTTCCCCATTCCGGAGGCGACATGTGCTTCAACATGTGGCAGTGGAATAGCCAGCGCCCGGCCCGCTCCGGAACCCAAGTCATGTCGAAGGTCTGCCCCGTTTCCATGACTCTGGTCACGACCAGCAGCCGCCCGGCGGCGGCGTAGGACTTGTAGCGTTCAGCGTCGCCGATACCGTTTAGGTGATAGTAGAAGCCGTGCAGGTGCATGGCATGCTCGGAGACACTGGGGTTCAGCCATCGCCAGCGGACCGTTTCCCCCACCTGGAACGTGAAGCGTTCGGCGTAGGGCCAGGACTTGCCGTTGATCGTCGCAACTTGCGGAGAGGAACCTGGGCGTAAAGGAACTTCCTTGTACCAGACACCGATGACGAAGACACGATCCGCTGTGGCGACACCCGGCGGGTCGACGATGAAGGCTCCGCAAAGCTGGGTCTCCATCGGCATGCGCTCCTTTAGCGTGCTGTCGGTTGTGGAAGCCCAGTAGTAGTAAACGCCCGGTTCGCCCACTTTGAAGCGCACCTCTTGCGTGGCGCCGGCCTGCAGATTCAATGCGTCATTCTCGTTGCCGGGTCGTTCGTGCAAGCCATGAACCGTGGCTGCCACGGGCAGCGCATTGTGCACGATGGCGTGGACCTCCGTGCCTTGTGGCGCCCGAATGAGCGGGCCCGGATTCTGCAACGGCCGGCCCGCTTCGCCGAAGGCGTACACAACGAGGGCTTCACCTTCTTCGCTCTCCGGGTGCCACTGCCCTTCGCCAAGCTCAAGACGGATGGCGAGGACATCATTTTGAAGTTTGCCTGCCCGCAACCGATTATCGTTGGCAGCGATAATGGGCAGGCTATCGGCGGCGCATGGGAAACTCGAGGCGACAACCAAAACGGTGAGCAGCCCAGATAGTCGCATAGCATTCGAACTCATCATGTGCCTCAGCCTGGGAACAGCTGAGGATCTGGAATGTCGCAGCCCTACGCAGCGGAGTGTAGCACAAGAGTTAGTCGTGGCAGGGCGCCAGCATCGGGCTATGTTTTCTGTCGTCAGCCCTTTTTCCCACCGGTTATAATTGGTACAATTAGTTACGAAGGGCGACGACACCGGGGAAATATCCACCAATTGCTGCCACACAATATAGTTTTTCTGCCGAAAGTTTCGGCCCGTTCTCATGGGAGGACAGAAACCTGCAATGTTTGAACGGCGCTCAGAACTCCTGGGCCTGATCTGTCGGCTCCAAGACTTGGCACTGACGGCCCTGGCTCTTCCTGTTGCGTATTGGATTCGCATACGAATCCTGACGCGTTTGGCAAGCCCGCGGCTTGTTCGGCCGGACATCTACCCGCTACGCGAATACTGGGCGCTCTTTATAGGTACCCTGGTGATTTGGTTTGCCATTGGCTACGTTCTTCGCATCTACCGCGATGTTGAGCTTCGCAACCGCCAGGAGCTCGCCGGGGATATTGCCAAGCTGGTTGCGGTGGGACTCGTCACCCTGAATGCGGCGCTGTACCTAATTAAGGCTGATTACATTAGCCGAGCCTTCGTTCTGACAATTGGGTGCGTCGATTTTGTTCTGCTCGTGGCCGGCCGGTGGGCTTTGCTTTCGGGTGGCAACTGGCTACGCGACAAATTCCAACGCCACCATCACTGCCTGATAGTGGGAACCGGTCCCGCGGGGCGTGAGCTGGCGGCTTTGATCGAAGAAAGCGAACCGCTGGGGTTACGCCTGATCGGGTTTCTCAACTCAGGAACACCCGCGACGTCTTCTGTGCCGGGTTTGAATTCGCGCTATCGCGTATTTGGATTAGAGGATTTTGACGCCATCCTTCAGAATCACGTGGTTGACGAACTGCTCCTCGCGGTGGGCAAGGATGATTTGGAGCGGTTGGAGCCTCTGATTGCCCGCTGCCACGAAGAGGGCGTGACAACCCGCGTGGATCTCGGCTTTCTTCCACGAACTTTCTCGCGCGTGCATCTGGAAAACCTTCGCCACATTCCCTTGCTTACCTTGGGCTCTGCTCCCGACAATGAACTTCAGCTGTTTGCCAAGCGCGTGGCGGACTTCATCTTGTCTGCTTTGGCCCTGGTGCTACTCTCGCCGCTGCTGGTTATTCTGGCGCTCCTGGTGCGTTTGACTTCGCCCGGCCCGATCCTCTACCAACAGACGCGCTGCGGTCTCAACGGCCGACGCTTTACGCTCTACAAATTCCGCTCTATGGTGGCGAACGCCGAGGCTCTTCGCGCCAACCTTGAACCTTTCAATGAGTTGGACGGCGCAGCCTTCAAGATCACTGACGATCCTCGCCGCACACCGCTGGGCCGTTGGCTCCGAAAGTTCAGCCTGGACGAACTGCCACAGCTCTGGAATATCCTCCGGGGTGACATGTCCTTTGTGGGCCCCCGGCCGCCTCTGCCGGCAGAGGTTCAGAAGTACGAGCCTTGGCAGCGGCGCCGGATGCGCATGCGCCCCGGACTTACCTGCTTGTGGACGCTCGAAGGTCGAAACCTGATGAGCTTTGATCGGCTGGTGCAATTCGATCTAGCGTATATAGATAACTGGTCGTTGTGGCTAGACTTGAAAATATTTCTGAAATCGATCCCGCACGTGGCTTTAGGGCGTGGAGCCAGCTAAAGTGAAGTTCTTGCCATGCAGCAGACCTCGCACGGCGAGTGCGAGCCCTGCGAGGAACCAGAAGAGCAACACGACTACGGAATCCCCAAAATCATACTGCATCAACGAACCGGCGAGAAAGCCGCTCGTTCCGCCAAGAATGCCCAGCGTGAGACCGTACAGGAAGGGGTCTCCTTGCTCGCGAGCACGCGCCACGAGCCGGACCAGCATGAGCCAGTAGCATCCCATCAGGAAAATCCAGGAGATGAGCACTGGGAGCCCCATGTCAACCGCAATTTGAATCGGTGTGGAGTGGAAGTGCAAGCGCAGACCGTACTTCTTATACGCCGCGAGGTCGAACCTCCACCACGCGTCCCGGACTGTGTTCATTCCTAGACCAAACCAAGGGTGCTCTTTAATAAGCCTGAGACCGTCCCGCCACATCAGAATGCGATACTCTGTGCCGGGATCACTCCGGTCAATGACCGCCATGCCCCGCCATCGGTGCATCGCTGCATTCGTTCCCACAAAGGCTAGTAGAAGAGCAAGGGGCAAAAGCAATCTGATCGACCAATGCTTCAGGTGAAACCAAGCCTGTACCGCGCATCCGAATGCCAAGGCCAACCAGGCGGCACGTGTCAGTGTCGCCCCAAGTGCCATAGCAAAAACCAGCAACAACCCCGCGAAGATCAAGGCTGACACCGAAAAACGGCGCCGACGGCCTAACCACAACCCAAAAGCAAGGGATGCCAGAAGCTCTAGGAGGAAAGCGTAGCTGACATAGTGGCTATAGAAAGCCATGGCGCGGGCAGGTCGTACGGTCTCCATTCGCATCCCGAGCTTATCCACGCTGTTTGCCCGTGGCCACTCACCCGGGGGTACTTCAACAGGGACCGCATCCTTCAGGATCGCGACGCCGCTGCCGTGCACCACACGAAGCCGAAGGGGTTCAGTTAACGACTTGGAATTCAAATGCGCCAAGAACTGTTCTGGCCGGCGTATCAACCGGCCATCCACACGGAGCACTACGTCGTTGTCTTGTACGCCCGCGCGATAGAAACCCGTGCCGGGTTCGGGATTATGTACGCGAAGGCCCACGCCCTCCGAATACTGCCAGCCAGCCCATGCTACGCTCGCCAGCCCGGAAACAAACAGCAGGGTCACGAGCCGCTTCGCACGCCGGGCGTTGGGTACGTTATGCGCCACCAGCAGAACAAGAAAAACCAGAACCACCTTACGCATTCCCTCCCAGCTCGATGCGGGAAGGGATGACCGCATGGTGGACACCGCACAAAGCAGTAGGTAGGCCAGGATGAGCGCATCCAAGGGTGAGCTGTGCAACACTCGACGTCGCACAAGAATCAGGCGCATAACCCACGCAAACGCGGCCCCCACACAGGCAATGTATGTCGCCGCGATCGAAATGGGTTGTACAAGAACGAAAACAAATAAAAAAGCAGTCGCGATGAGTTCCGAGACCTGTTCAACCTTATGCGCTTCGTTTCTCACGGTTGTTCAGTGATGCAATCCTCACCCTTCTTGGTCACCACTTCGGAGAAAAGAGCTTCGTAGTTCTGCGCGACTTCGTCCCATCTGAAAACGGTTTCCGCCCTCTTGCGAGCTTGCCGGCCCAGCTCCTGGCGGCGATCGGCGTCTCGGATCAAGTTGATCATCCGGGCGGCCAGATCCTCTGCATTCGGCTGAAAAGCTATCCCACAATCGCCAGCCGTCTCTCGATTCTCGGGGGTGTCCAGGTAGAGCACTGCGTTTTGTGCCGCCATGGCCTCGATCAATGCTGGGTGAACTCCACCCACCTCACAAGCAAAAACGTAAAGTCCTGCATTCTTTAACAATTGCCAATACTGCTTGCCATAGACGGCGCCAGGGAAAATGACACGGCCATCGGCAAGAGAACGCAGTCGGTCGATGTAGGAACCATCGTAGGGGTTTCCGCCCACCATGACGAGAGGCCATTCAGTTTGAACTTGCCGATACGCACGGATCACAAGCTCGGGATTATTTTCCGGCTCGAGACGGCTGACATAGAGGACAAATTCCCCTTCGGGCAAGTCGAAGCCGTCCAATTTGTCACTGCCCTGAGGAGCAGCGCCCTGAGGAACCTCGGCGCCGTAAACAATCATGGTGGAACGCTTTCGGTAGCGCCGCCAATAGTATTCCTGAATGAGGCGCGCGTCGGTCACAAGTCGCGTGGGCGTAATCACAGCCAATAGCTCGCAAAGAAATAGGACAGAGCGCGCGAAGAAATTCCATTTCCTGCGTCTTCGATCGAGCCCATCGACATTGAGCACCGTGGGTTTTCCGAACAGCCGGGGGATCCACGCCAGTGGACTGTTGGCCACATTGCAAAGCAGCACCACATCGACATCAGTGAAAACCACATGAACCACAGAGAGAAAGGTGTGAAAGGCAGTATCGAGGTGCTTACTGGAAATGGTTGGCAGAATGACGCGGCGAATCCTTGGGTCCACCACGTCGCCCGGTGTGGTGAAGGACCGCCGGCAATACACAGTCACTTGATGACCGCGAGTCACCAGGCGCTTTGATAGTTGCTCGGCAAAAGTCTCAAAGCCCCCATAGCGAGCGGGGATTCCTCGTGTCCCTATTATGGCAATCTTCATGTGGACGCGTGCCACTCCTTCTCTTGTAAGGCTGCGCAGCGTCGAAGAACCACTTTCGGACGACTCTGGCAATTTTGCTGGTAAGCTGCCGAGCCAGTTGCCCAGAACTCTTCTACCACATCTCAGGGATTTGCCGAACTGCAGTGCAGGCGTCAGTCACATTATGGACATCGGATCCCAGAAAGAGAAATTGGTCTGGAAGTTGACAGGTAGACGAAGCCGCTATAAGGTCGCATCATCTAAACTAGATGCTCAGGGAGTGCTGATGTGGCAATTGATCCGCGAAATCCAGAAGAATCGAGAACTGATCTGGGGTTTGGCACTCAAGGAACTGCGAGTTCGGTATAAACGTTCGGCGCTCGGCTTCCTTTGGGCATTATTGCACCCACTCCTGATGATGATCATCCTTACGATCGTATTTTCTAGGATCATGCGATTTCCAGTGCATCACTTCGCAATATTTCTGATCAGCGCTCTTCTGCCTTGGACCTTCTTCTCCCAATCACTCGCTTATTCTGTGGAATCGCTAGTGGGGAATGGCGACCTCTTCAAGAAGGTCAATGTGGCCAAGTCCGTTTTCCCGGTCGCCGCGGTCCTATCGAACGTACTCAACTTTCTCTTTTCTTTGGTCCCACTCGTGTTGCTGCTTCTCTTTTTCAGGTTTCCATTTTATTGGACCTGGCTCTATCTGCCGGTGCCATTCCTGGCTTTGGTCCTGTTTACCCTCGGTTGCAGCTTTTTCTTCGCGATGGCCAATGTTTTCTTCCGCGATGTGTCCCACATCCTTCAAGTTGTTCTTTCAGGCTGGTTTTATGTCTCACCGATTATTTACTCGTTGGATTTTCTGCCCGAGCGTTACCGCTTTTTTTTCCATCTAAACCCCATGATATACCCGCTGCACGGTTTTCGGATGGCGATCTATTACGGACAACTGCCCTCGCCGCAGTCAGCGGCTATGTCTTTGGCGTGCGGGATTGTTGCACTATTTATTGGTTATAGCCTGTTTCGGCGTTACCAGGAGGTCTTTGTGTTCTATGTCTAGTGGCGAGGCATTAGCGGGCCCGGCGCAAGTCTGCTTTGAGAACGTGGTGCAGCGCTTCCGCGTGATTCAGGAGCGCCCCGACACATTGCGGGAGGCTTTCGCGCATCTATTTCGTAACCACTCCAGTTATTACAATTTCGAAGCCATCAAAGGGATCTCCTTCGCTGTTCGACACAACGAGGTAGTGGGCATCATCGGTCGCAATGGATCGGGCAAGAGCACGATCTTGAAAATCATAGCGGGCGTGTATCGACCCACAGCAGGGATAGTCAAGGTATCGGGCAAGGTGGCGGCTCTGATCGAACTTGGAGCGGGGTTTCATCTAGATTTGACGGGTCGAGAGAATATGGTTCTGAACGGTCTGCTGCTTGGGTTGTCCCGGCGAGAGATACGGGCTCTAGAAGAGCAGATCCTGAATTTTGCGGAACTGGGCGAGTTCATCGACTCTCCAATCAAGCAGTATTCTAGCGGCATGTTTATGAGGTTGGGGTTTGCGATTGCCACGGAGGTGAATCCTGACATCTTGCTGATCGACGAAATCCTAGCCGTGGGCGACGCCGCTTTTCAGCAAAAGTGCTCGGGCCGGATCGACGAGTTCCGCAAGAGGGGGAAGACCATCATCTTCGTATCCCATGACATGAGTGCTGTCCGCCGGCTCTGTCAACGGGTTTTCCTGATCCAGGACGGAGTCCTCCTGGCCGACGGGCCGCCGGATCAGGTAATTGCTCGCTATGAGGAACTTCTTCAGCGCCCGATCAAGGCGATCTCCTGATGGTCTGAGGAGCATTTAACTTTCCCCCGCAGGCGATGCGAGAAAACTCCTGGTAGGTCAGTAGCGAGCGGTTCTAGCGAGCCACCGGGGACGCAATCTTCGGGAGTGTCAGTCGTGGCGGGCGCCGTGGAGGACTTCTACGGCGTGGGGCAGCAATTCGGCGACGGCGTCGAGCGATTCCACCGCGCCCTTCGGGCTGCCGGGCAGATTGACGATGACCACGCGCCCGCGGACGCCGACGATCGCCCGCGAAAGCGCCGCGCGCGGAGTTACCTGGCGGCCTTTTTCCCGCATCAGCTCGCCCAGGCCGGGAATAATTTTCTCGCAAACGGCCACCGTGGATTCCGGCGTGATGTCGCGGGGGCCTACCCCGGTGCCGCCGGTTGTGAGGATGAGGTCCACAAGGTGCGAATCGGCGAGCTCGATTAGGCGCGCTTGAATCACAGAAGTTTCGTCGGCGACCACCAGAGCGGAGGCGACCTGCCAACCGAGCTGCTGGATCCGCTCGCGGAGCGCCGGTCCGGAGCGGTCCGGGCGCAGGCCCTGCGAGGTCGAGTCGCTGACTGTGACAATCGCAACGCGCATCAGGGAGAGTTAGCTCTCTACCGTGTCGCGGTGGGCCTCGTCGAGTAGGCGCATGGCTTCCATCAGCAGGCCGGTGGTAGAGCGTGTGGTGGTGATGCGGTCCGAAGCGGCGCTGAAATCAATCTCAAATTCGCCTTCGGTCCAGTTCACCGCCTCGTAGACAGCCGGATCGCCTTCGAGCGCGCCCAGCAAGGCGTGCTTGCATTGCCCGGCAACGAAAAACAGCTCGCACTGCTCGCTGCCGCGGCTCAGCGTCAGCCGGCAGGACTTCTGCCCCATCTCGAGCGACTGCATCAGGTCGGTGATGCCCATCTCCTCGAGCCGCCCCTGGATAACTCCCGGCCGCGAAGCGTGCTGCTGCAACTTTTCCAGGTGCAGGCGGTCCACCACTTTCTTGGCCAGCCGCACCAGGTCTTTCAGAAAAAACGGCTTGGGGATGAAGTCTTCGACGCCGTCCACCAACGGTCGGAGCTTTTCTTCTATGTCGCCTCGGCTGGCCACGAAGATGAACGGGATGTGGCGAGTTTGCTCGCGGCCTCGCAGCTTCTCGTAGAGCTGGCGGCCATCGAGGCCGGGCATCTTGTAGTCGGCGATGATCAGGTCAGGGGGATTGTCCACCGCCTTGAGCAGGGCATCGCCGCCATCGGCCGCAGTGCTGACCTCGCAGTGCGAAGCCATGCCCTTGGCTATTAGGTCGAGGACCAGGGGGTTGTCGTCCACCACGAGTACTTTGACGGTCTTCTGCAGCGAAGTCATCGCGGCTTGGGACGGCGCGACCGGGTGTAGCCGCCGCTCTTGCCGCCGAGTTTCTCCAGCAGATAAATTTCGGTGATTTCCATGCCCTTATCGAGGGCTTTGCACATGTCGTAGACGGTAAGCGCCGCGGCAGCTACCGCCACCAGCGCTTCCATCTCCACGCCGGTCTGTGCGATGGCCGTCACCCGCGAAGTGATCTCCACGCCATTCTGGCATAGCCGGGTGGACACATCAATGTGGCTCAGGGGAAGCGGATGACAAAGAGGTATCCATTCCGCGGTGCGCTTGGCCGCGGCAATCCCCGCGATGCGCGCCACCTCGAGCGGATTGCCCTTCGGGGTCTCAAGCCTCCGCACCCTGCGCACTGCGGCCGAGGCAATGCGCACGAATCCGTGCGCCACAGCAGTGCGCGAGGTCGCCGGCTTTGCGCTGACGTCCACCATCGCCACCCGCCAGCCTTTTCGGTAATGCGTCAGTTTCGCCATCGCTCTTGTAGAGCCGGCGTTCCGCAGGCGATTCGCTCAAAAGCCGGCGCTACCGAATCAAAACGCGCCGCGGCGAGGGAGCACGTCCACCCAATCGCCGGCGGCGAGCTCGAGCTTCGTCTGGGGCACCACCAGATAACAATTGGCCTGCGCCAGGGCCACGATATCGCCGGAGCCCTGCCAGGGCAACTCGCAAACGCGGGGCTCACCGTCATTCCATTCAAGCTGTGCCGGAAGGAAATGTGTGAGCGCGGCGGTCTGCCGCACCGGCGCGGCCAGCTTTGCCCGGCACAGCGGCAGGGGCCGCGGCGCCGTGCCGCCGAGAATGTCGAGCGCCGGAAGCACAAACAGCTCAAACGTCACCATGGTGGAGACCGGATTGCCCGGCAGGCCGAAGACAAAGTTGCCGCGGCAGGCGCCGAACACCGCGGGCCGACCCGGGCGAATGGCCACGCCGGAAAAGAAGAACTCGGCGCCCAGCTCCCGCAGAACCACTTCCACCAGATCGTACTTCCCCATCGAGACGCCGCCGGAGAGCACCAACAGGTCGGCCTCGAGGCCGCGTTCGATCCCCGCCCGCAATGCTTCGTGCTTGTCTGGGAGGTTCCCGAGCTGTACGGGCTCGGCTCCGGCAAGCGTCGTCAAGATGGCGAGTGCAACGCCATTGCTGTTGCGGATCTGGAATGGACCCGGTTTATCTTCGACGCCAACCACTTCGTCGCCCGTCGAGAGGATGGCCACCCTAGGCCGCCGAAAAACCTGCAGGCGGTGTTGGCCGACTTGCGCAGCGAGTGCCAGTTCGGCGTAGCCCAACCGTGCGCCCGGGGCGAGGAGCACCTGGCCGGCTTTCGCTTCGGTGCCACGGCGCACGATGTTTTGACCCCGCTCGATACTCCGCTCGATCACGACTCGGCTTTTCGAGGGCCGGGTGTGCTCGATCATCACCACGGCATCGGCGCCGGGAGGCACCGCCGCGCCGGTCATGATCTGCGCGCACTGGCCCGGGCCTACCGCGCCGGTGAAGGTGTCGCCTGCCTTGATCTCGCCGATGATCTCGAGGGTGATGGATTGCCCCGCAATGTCCCCGGCACGCACGGCGAAGCCATCGCGGGTGGAGCGGTCAAACGGCGGGTAGTCGCGGTCGGCAACCACCTGGTCGGCCAGAATGCGGCCGAAAGCCTTCCCGATGTCCGCGAGCTCGCTCCCCGACGTGCGCCGACGCGCCGCGACGACTTCGATGACTTTCTGTCGGGCTTGGTCGAAGGAATGCATCAATATCACAGTAAGACAGAAATTGTAAAACCGGGAGCTCTGGAGTTGAGGCCGCGCCTTCTCTGCTTCCTTGGTTCTGATTCCGTTTTCTATTTTCCCTTTTCCATTTTCTTTTTTCTTTAGTGGTCACAGCCACGCTGAGAGTTTTGAGCCGGGCGTGATGATGGTGGCGTCGCGCTCCGGACCGGTGGAGATCATGCCGATTTCAACGCCGAGCTGATCGGAGATGAATTTCAAGTAGTCCCGAGCCGCTTGCGGGAGCGCGCGGGCGTCTTGGATGCCGTACGTGGGGCTACACCAACCCGGCAGCATGCGGTAGTCGGGCGTCACCTCAACGAACTGTTCCACGGCAGCGGGCATTTCGCGGATGGGCGTGCCCTTATAGCGGTAGCCGACGCAAACCTGGATCTCGCGCTGTGTATCGAAGACGTCGAGCTTGGTGACCACGAGCGAATTGATCCCGTTCAGCATCACCGCGTAGCGCAGGATGGCCAGATCCAGCCAGCCGCAGCGCCGCGGCCGTCCGGTGACGGCGCCGTACTCTTTTCCGCGGTCGCGCACCTGGCTGGCTTCAAGGTCGGGCATTTCAGTGGGGAACGGTCCGCTCCCGACTCGAGTCGTGTAGGCCTTGGTGACGCCGACGACCCCGCCGATGCGCGTCGGGGGCACACCCAGGCCGGTAGAGGCGCCGCCGGCAGTGGCGCTCGACGATGTGACGTAGGGGTAAGTGCCGTGGTCAATATCGAGCATGGTGCCCTGCGCGCCCTCGAATAGCACAGACTTCCCCGCCTCGAGCGCGCCGTTGAGCAGCGCCGCTGTATCGGCCACATAGCCGCGAATGCGCTCGCTCAACCTGAGGTACTCCTCGATCATACCGGCGACATCAAGCGGCGCGCCATACGCCGCCTGGCAGATGGCGCTTTTCTCGCGCACCACTCGCTCTAGTTTCTCGAGAAAGACCTCCGGTGCCATCAGGTCGCAGACGCGCAGCCCTTGGCGCGCCATCTTGTCCTCGTAAGCGGGGCCGATGCCCCGCGACGTGGTGCCGATCTTGGCCGCACCGCGAGCCGCTTCCGCTGCTTTTTCCAACTGGCGATGGTAGGGAAAGATCAGGTGCGCCCGGTTGCTCAGGTGCAGCCGGTCGGTGACGCCGATGCCGGCCTCGTCGAGAGTGTCGAGTTCAGCCACCAACGCCGCCGGATCCACCACGACGCCCGAGCCGATCACCGCATGCTTGCCGGAACGCAGCACGCCGCACGGGATGAGCTGGAGGACGAACCGGTGACCGTCGAAGATGACGGTGTGGCCGGCATTGTGCCCGCCGGCGGAGCGGGCGATGAAATCGAACGAGCCGGCCAGATAGTCAACGACCTTGCCCTTGCCTTCATCGCCCCACTGGGCGCCCACCACCACGATCGCCTTCATTGGCCCTTTCCTTCGCCTGACCGCACGCTTCCCTCCCGCTCCACACTCCAGGAAAGAAGGGAAAGATGCAACGGGGAGAAGCCCGGTAAGAGATCGTACCTTCCGCCTGCACGGAAGGCAAGCGGGACACGGCCACGGGGTGGCCGGCCACCGCGCTCACTGCCGCATGCAGTGCATGATCAGCGCGCTCCCACCCAGCAGCCTAGCATCGGACTGAACTCCTCGGTCCAGCGCTCGCGGCGCATGCGTTCCGGGGTGAGCCGGGCAATCTCACGGATGGAGGCACCGGCGGCCCGTGAGAGGCCAGCCCTCACCAGCGCGAGGCACACGGCCGATCAGGCCAGGTGACGTTCGAGGGCCTTGGTGATCTGTTCTTTGGAGACGGCGCCGACGATCTGCTCGGCCACCTGGCCGCCCTTGAAGATAAGCAGCGTGGGGATGCCGCGGATATTGAACCGGCCGGCGGCGTTGACGTTTTCGTCCACGTTCAACTTGACGACTTTTAACTTGCCGGAGAAGTCTTGCGCGATCTCGGCGACGGTCGGCGCAAGCATGTGGCACGGTCGGCACCACTCGGCCCAGAAGTCCACCATCACCGGCTGACTCTTGCTGGCATCAACGACTTCCGTCTGGAAGTCTTTATCGTTTACATTGCGGATGGCATCCGTCATGAGTTCCTTCCTGTTGCTGGCCGGAGAGTACTACAAATCAACTCTCGGCTCGACCCTAATTAGATGAGCCAGCGGCGCGCGAGATGCGGCCCTTCCGCGCCTTCTCGTAGAGCTGGGCGTACTGCACAGCGGAAACTTTCCACGAAAAGTCCTGGGCCATGCCGTTGGCCTGGACCTTCCGCCAGGCCTGGTCGTCCTGGTAGACAATCAACGCCTGGCGAATGCAGCCCACCAGCGCCTGGCCGGTGTAGGCCTCAAACTTGAAGCCATTGCCGCGGCCGGACTTCGCGTCGAAAGGCTCGATCGTATCGTCGAGCCCGCCGGTGGCGCGCACCACCGGGACAGTCCCATAGCGCAGGCTGTAAATCTGGTTCAACCCGCAGGGCTCGTAGCGCGAGGGCATCAGAAACATGTCCGCCCCAGCCTCGATTTTGTGCGCCAGGGTGTTGTCGTAGGCGATCTTCACGCCGACCTTGCCGGGGAAACGCGACGCAAGCTCGCGGAACAGTGACTCGTGCTTCGGCTCGCCGGTGCCCAGCGCCACGATCGAAAGGTTGACCTCCAGCAGTTGCTCGGCGACCTGCGCAATCAGGTCGAAGCCCTTCTGGTCGGCGAAGCGCGACACGATGCCGATCACCGGCCGCGCCAGGCTTTTCGCCGGAAGCTTGAACTGCTCGAGCAGGTCTTTCTTACATAGGCGCTTGCCCGAAAGGTTTTTTGCGGAATACTGCGCGGCGATCAATTTGTCCTGCTCCGGACTCCAGGCCGAATAGTCCACGCCGTTCAGGATGCCCTGGAGGCTATCCGCCCGCCGCCGCACCACGCCATCCAGTCCGTGGCCGTATTCCGGCGTCTGAATTTCCTGCGCATATTTCCGGCTGACGGTGGTCAGGTAATCTGAAAAGACGAGCCCCGCCTTAAGGTAGTTGACCTTGCCGTAGAACTCGAGCGCATCCATGTGGAACAGACTCTCCGGCAAGCCCAGCCGCCCCAGGATCTCCCGGGGGAACAGGCCGTGGTAACCCAGATTGTGGATGGTGAAGACGACCGGCACGCCGCGCACCAGGAGATCGTCGGCATAGAGCGTGCGCAGCAGCACCGGCACGAGCGCCGTTTGCCAGTCGTGGCAGTGAATCACGTCGGGCGGCCAGATGTGCTTGGCAATTTCGATGGCGGCCCTGGTGAACTCGGCGAATCGCTCAGCGTTGTCCGGGTAATCAGTGCCCTGTTCCCCATAGAGCTGCTCGCGGTCGAAGTACTCGGGGTCATCCACGAAATAGTAGCGCACACCTGCGACAAGGGTTCCGTCAGCCACAGCGGGAAATCGCAGGCGGTTGCCCATGGGGATCGTCAGGCTGGGCAGGACGATCGCTGAGACTTTCGTACCCCGATAGCGCGGCAAAACCACGCCCACCTCGTGGCCTAACGCCACCAATGCCTTCGGCAAGCCCTCGACCACGTCAGCCAAACCGCCAGTTTTTGAAAACGGAAGCCCTTCAGAAGCGACGAATAGAATTCTCATCGGTCCTCAATCAAACGTCTCACGGTACTGAAAGCTCCCAGGTTCGTCAAGGCCGGCCAGACGATGTTCGGCCAAGGCGTTACGCCCTCAGTGTTGTTACACTGGTCGCCGCAGTGTCACCGCGACGATTGGGGCAGCATTTCCTTACCGATGCTGGCTGGCGTGCTCGCATCGCGGGCACTCTTGGTCTCGGTGCGCGCGATGTGTGGCTCGATATCGGCGCCGGCCATGGTGAGATGACAGCATTGCTTGCCCACAACGCAGGGCGAGTTATTGCCGTGGAGCTCGACAGCCGGCTCTTGGAGCGTCTGCGCAGCCTCGCGGCGCAGTTGCCCAACGTCGAAGTGGTCGCCGGAGACGTGCTCGAGCTCGATTTCGCCGGCATCGCCGGTCTAGACCGCTTCAAGGTTTTCGGCAACTTGCCGTACTACATCACCTCGCCCATCCTCCACCGGCTTTTCGAGCAAGCCGAGCGCATTGACGCCATCCACGTCGTCGTTCAGCTCGAGGTCGCCGCGCGGCTGGCGGCGTGTCCGGGCGGGCGGCAGTACGGCTATCTTTCCGCGCTCGCGCAGTTCTACTCGCGGCCGGAAATTGTTCTGCGGATTTCCCGCGGCGCCTTTCGGCCGCCGCCGAAAGTGACTTCGGCGCTCGTGAGCCTGCGGCCGCCGGGTGAGCGCGCCGGCCTAGACATCGCCGATGGCGCGAAATTCCTCGAATTCGTGCAGGCGTGCTTCGCGAAGAAACGCAAAATCCTATTGAACAATCTGCGGCCACTCATCGGGAGCGCGGCCGCCGCAGCGGCCTTGCGCGCCGCCGGCCTGCGTCCTGACGCGCGAGCCGAGCAATTGAGCCTTGCACAGTTCGCCAGCCTGTACCGGCGACTCGGCGGCAAATAACGTAAGAGCAGGCTCAAGCCCGGCCGGGACTCGGATGAGCTAAAGCTCGCCCTTACTCTGGCCGAGGACGGAGACGAGGCGGTCGGGGTAATCAGTCATGATCCCGTCCACGCCGGCGGCAGCCACCACGCGCATGTGGTCGGGCTCGTTGATTGTCCAGGTGACCACCTGCAAATCTACGCGTCGCGCCTGCGTCACCAACTCCGATGACACCAGGTCACCACGAGGTGCCAGTTGCCGCGCACCCACTTCGAGCGCGCGCTTCACCGCGCCGTCCGCCGACCGGCTGAACAGGAATCCCGTCATCAAGGTCGGCTCCAGGCGGCGCAGCGCCGCAAGCGTGCTCGCGTCGAACGAGAGCAGCACGGCACGAGCCGCCTCTTGGGCGTCCCGCAGCGCGCCCACCAGCGCGTGCTCGAGGCCCCATGCACCACCCGGCTTTATCTCCAGGTAGAAGACCACATCGGTTTCGCGAGCAAAGCTCAGGATCTCCTCGAGCGTGGGAATGCGCTCTCCGGCAAAGCGGGGGTCATACCAGGAGCCTGCATCGAGCTCGCGCAGCTCAGCCAGCTTGAGCGCGTGAACGGGGCCATGGCCGTTGGTCGTGCGGTCGAGAGTTTCGTCGTGGATGGCGACGAGGCGGGAGTCCCGCGAGAGGTGCAGATCAGTCTCGATGAATCTGGCACCCAGCTCAACCGCCCGGCGAAAAGCCGCCAGGGTGTTTTCCGGCGCATGCCCGGAGGCGCCGCGGTGCGCTACGACCCACACTTGCGATCTATCGCTCCGCCCTGGGGTCCTCCGGAATAGCTTCGAAGGCTGGTGCACAGGGCGAACCATCGTAGCAGAACTGACTCGACGGGAGCTGCGGGGAAATCCGGCAGTGCCCATTCCGCATCTAAACAAGTGGATGGAGAGCCGCCCCTCCTGCTGGGACGAGGAGGAGAGATGAACAGGCGATTCATGGCGAGTACAGTCACGGTGCTCCTGCTAGCCGGGATCGGCGCAATGCCCGCCAGCGCCCAGTCCAGCCGGAGCGGCCTGAAGACTACCAAGACGAGTGACTCTAACTCCTACCACATTTGGCTTGAAAAGCAGATACGGCACGAACTCCTCATGCTCCGCTACTACGGGGTATACGACAACCTGGAGTTCAGGATTGATGGCGACCGCGTCACTCTGCTAGGCCAGGTTCTGCGGCCCTCGACCCGCACCGACGCCGCAAAGCGCGTGAAGAAGATCGAGGGAGTGACCAGCGTCGTCAGCAAAATCGAAGTGTTGCCGGCGTCCCCGATGGACGACCACTTGCGCCGCCGGCTTTTCCGCGCCATTTACTCGAGCCCCTTCTTGAATCACTACGCGATTCAGCCTGTCCCGCCGATCCACATCATCGTCAAGAACGGGAACGTCACTTTGGCAGGCGTGGTTGCCAGCGAGGCGGAGAAAAACGTCGCCAATATCAAGGCCAGCGGCGTTGCCGGAACTTTCTCGGTGACAAACCAACTGCGCGTGGAGAAGTAATCTAGGGCGGCCCGGGGGCATGGCCCCGGGCGGTCGGCTCAGGCCATACCCGCCGAGGTCGGCCGGGCGAGCTGCCGCGAAATCTTGCGCGCAGCTTCTCTGGCCCATTCCACCAGCTTCGGCGTGTTCGAGTGGTCGATTTGGCTGGTGGTGCCGCTCAGTCCTACGGCGGCCTCCACCCTTCCCAGAATGTCAAACACCGGAGCGGCCAGGCATCGAGCGCCTATGCTGTTTTCCTCATCATCCACGGCGTAGCCCTGCGCGCGCACCTTCTCGAGCTCACCCAGAAGCCGATGGAGCGTCGTTATCGTCTTGGACGTGCGCTTCTTCAAGCCATGCTCGCGCACGATCGCCTCCACGTCCGCCTTCGGCAAGTGCGCGATCAGCGCCTTGCCCACACTGGTGGAGTGGACAGACATCCGCCGGCCCACCCAGGTGTCCATCTTTATGAATCCCGGCGCGTCCACCTTTTCGATGTACACCGCGTCGCCGTGGTCGAGGATCGCCAGGTGCGCCGTCAACTGCGTGCGCTCAACCAGCGCACGGAGAACGGGCAAGGCCACAGCGCCGATGTCGAGCCCTGCCAGAACGTCGCGGCCCAAGCTCAGGATTTTCAATCCGAGGCGATACTTGCCGCTCTCGGCATCGCGCCTCAGGTAGCCGCGGCGCTCGAGTGTGCGCAGGATATAGCTTGCCGAGCTCTTGGGCATGCCCAGCCAGCGACTGATCTCGGAGTTGGTCATGCCGCCGCTGCGCTGCGCCGTCGCCTCCAGGATGGCAAGGGCGCGCTCGACAGCGGTCGAGGGGCTCTCGGTTGCGGGGCGCATGGGTTTCTCCTCGACGGCCCACCCTGGGCGATGCGCCGGGGGCGGGCCGCGGATAAGGGCAAAGTATAGAATAATCGTTCAGCATTGTGAACAAGGCCTCGCGGGCGCGGGGGCTTGATCGACTGCCCTTGAACGCATGTTCAGTATGTTGAACAAGGCGACCAAAACGGGAACCTCTCTCCTGCTTTTTGCAAGAAATGTCCACTGGCCGATATCAAGGGGCGCGGGCAGGGCCTGAGAGGTGGCCAGGAAGCCCTAAGTGGCTGATTTTGCTGCAGGGAGAGTGATCCGAGGGCGGGGCGGTTTGGTAGCCGAATTGCCCCTGCTCTGCCCCGGTCAAGCAGCGCGGGATCGCCCGTACGTGCACAGGCACAAGGGTTGAAGGAGGCAGCGATGGCAACCAACGGGAGCGGCTCAAGAATTAACAAGGGCTGGGGTTCAGGTCCGCGCTGGAAAGGCATCACGCGCCCATACACGCAGGAAGACGTCCTCCGCCTGCGTGGCAGCATCCACATCGAACACACGCTGGCGCGGATGGGCGCCGAACGCCTGTGGCGCCTGCTCGAGACCGAACCGTACGTTGCCGCTCTGGGCGCCGTAACCGGCAACCAGGCCGTGGAGATGGTCCACGCTGGCCTCAAGGCTATCTACGCGAGCGGGTGGCAAGTGGCGGCCGACGCAAATACGGCCGGCGAGACCTATCCGGATCAGAGCCTGTACCCTGCCGATAGCGCCCCGGCGCTGGTACGGCGCCTCAATAAGGCGCTACAGCGCGCCGATCAAATCGATTGCGCGGAAAGTCAGAACGGCACCTACTGGTTTGCGCCGATCGTGGCCGATGCCGAGGCGGGCTTCGGCGGGTCGCTCAACGCGTTTGAGCTCATGAAGGCGATGATCGAGGCCGGCGCCGCCGCCGTCCATTTCGAAGACCAGCTCTCCTCGGCCAAGAAGTGCGGGCACCTGGGCGGCAAAGTGGTTGTGCCGACCCGTGAATTCATCGAAAAGCTCGTGGCGGCGCGCCTGGCTGCCGACGTGATGGGCGAGCCCACGCTGATCATCGCCCGCACTGACACCGACAGTGCCAAACTCTTGCTGAACGACGCCGACCCGCGGGACCGCGAGTTCATCAGGGGCGAGCGTACCGCGGAGGGCTTCTTCGAATACCGCTGCGGGCCCGAGGCTGCCATCGCCCGCGGGCTGGCCTACGCGCCCTACGCCGACATGCTTTGGTGCGAAACCTCAGCGCCTGATCTGGAGGAAGCGCGCCGGTTCGCCCAGGCCATCCACGCCCAGTTCCCCGGCAAGATGCTGGCCTACAACTGCTCGCCATCCTTCAACTGGAAGAAGAAACTCGACGACGCTGCCATCGCCGATTTCCAGAAAGAACTGGGCGCGATGGGTTACAAATTCCAGTTCGTCACACTGGCGGGGTTCCACTCTCTGAACCTGAGCATGTTCCAGCTTGCCCGCGAATACCGCGAGACCGGGATGGCCGCTTACTCCAAGCTGCAACAATTGGAATTTCAGGCAGGCGAGGAGGCCGGCTACCGGGCCATCACTCACCAGAAGTTTGTGGGCACCGGCTATTTCGACGAGGTCGCGCAGACCATCGCCGGAGGAAAATCCTCGACCACAGCGCTCGACGGCTCGACCGAGGCGGCGCAGTTCACCAACACACCCCCTGCGGCACCCGACAAGCCCGCTCAACTGGTTAGGCGGATACCGCGCAGCGCTGCGACGCGCCGGTCTCAAGCCAGCCGGCCGAGCTAATTCCGGCCCCGCGTGCAGCCGCCTGCCCCCGGCCGGCGGGCAGAGGCTCCTTCACCGCTGAGGCTAAGACTCCGACCGCGCACGGATACCTGCCCCCCGGTTAGGCTGCACGCGCTCATTTGCACCGCCTGTGAAACCTGTTGACGCGAAGCTTTATTTTTCGTAGATTCCCGCCCGTTTCCCCAACTCTTGACGGAGGTCACACGCATGAAAACGCAACGCATTCTCCTGGGTTCACTGGCGGCTTCGCTGCTGCTCCTCGGTATCTCGGTGTTCGCTCAAATGACTCGTCCCGTGCGAAATGGCTCGGTGTGGAACGTAGCCTTCGTCCGAATTAAACCGGGCATGGGATCCGCCTACATGAAATATCTCGCGACCGACTGGAAGAAGGAGCAGGAGGCTCTGAAGGCGGAAGGGTTAATCCTCTCGTACAAGGTTCTAGAGACGGAAGGTCATACACCGGGGGACTGGAATCTCATGCTCATGACCGAGTTCAAGGACCTGGCCTCGCTGGAAGCCAACGAAGCGAAGGCAGATGCCGTGACTCAACGGGTCATCGGCAACGACGAGAAAACGATGCAAGGATACAAAGAACGCGCCGACATCCGCGAGGTGATGGGCACCCGGCTTGCGCGGGAAATCATCCTGGAACCGCGACGCTAGCCGTCCTCGGTCCAGCCTCCTGCGATCTCCATCGGCTCGGGCCAAGTGCAATTCGGTTTGTCAATCCCAAGACCGTGATTGGATCGGTCGCCGATCACCTATCCACGAGGCGGCTCAGTGCCCGGTCCACTGAAGGCGCCAGCCAGGCGGCGATCCCTGCCACCCACAGGGCCGCAATGATCCCGGTGAAGACGTCCATCGTGTAGTGGGCTCGCAAGACAATGACGGTCACGACCTCGAACACGCTGAGGGCGACTCCCAGCGCCGTCAGCCACTGGCGCCGCAAGCGGGCCAACTCCGTGGCTCCGAAAACGGCGACCGCCGTGTGACCGGAGAAAAACAGGTCTGTCGAGGTGCACGACTGCGTCAGCAGGACGCTTCCCAGCTAGATGAGGAAAAATTGGCGCGCCGCCGTACCGTCAGCGGCCTAAAAAAGACCCCTTGACTTTCGCTTTTCATTCGCCTATGCTCTCCCCGGTAGAGGAAACGGGAAGGCGGGCGAGGGGCCGACCCCATTGTCCATGTGACTCTCCCGGGTCGTCCTTCGCCCGTCCTGATTCGCTACGAAGAATTGGCCACCCCCCGACTCTGCCGCTCCCGCTTCCCCGCCCCAGGGGTCTACTGCATGGCCGACCGCGATCTCAAGATCGTGCATGTGGATGTGGACGCCTTTTTCGCGTCGGTTGAGCAGGTGCTCGACTCGCGCCTGCGCGGCCAGCCGGTACTGGTGGGACGCGGCGTGGTGGCCTCGGCCAGCTACGAGGCCAAGGCGCGCGGGGTGCGCACGGCGATGAGCTTCCGCGAGGCGCGCCGGCTCTGCCCTGGGGCGGTTGTCGTTCCCGGGCAGTACGAACATTACGCCGACTACGCCGGCCGCATCGGGCGGCTGCTCGGCAACTTCACGCCCGCCGTCGAAGCCGCCGCGCTCGACGACTTCTACCTCGACTTCACCGGCACCGACCGGCTCTATCCGGATTTCGCCGGGACACTGCAGCGGATGCAGCAACGCATTTTCACCGAGACCGGCCTGAGCGTCTCGGTAGGCGCCGCCACGTCGAAGCTGGTGGCCTCAGTGGCCTCGCGCCTGAACCGCCCTCGCGGCTTCCGGATCATTCTGCCGGGCGCCGAAGAGGAATTTCTTGCGCCGCTCGAGGTCAGCAAGCTCCACGGCATCGGGCACGTCCATGCGGCGATGCTCGCCGAGCGCGGCATCGAGACCATCGGACAGTTGCGCCAGGTGCCGCTCGCTGCGCTTGAGGCCACGTTCGGGGAAGCCGTCGGCCGACAACTCTGGGAGCGCGCCCGCGGCTGCGACCCGCGCGCCGTCCTGGCGCCGCACGAGCCCAAGTCCATTTCGCGGGAGACCACCATCGAAGGCGGCACGATTGATCTGGAATTCCTCGCCGGTCTGATCGAGTACCTCGCCGAGCGCATTGGAAATACCCTGCGCGCTGCCGGCCGCCAGGCGTGCAGCGTCGCGCTGCGGCTGCGCTACACCGATTTTTATTCGGTGAACCGCTCGGTGAAACTCGCTCCACCGACCAACGACGAAAAGGCACTGCTCGCAGCGGCGCTGGAACTGTTTCGCGCGCTCTTCACCCGGCGCGTGGCGCTGCGCTTTGTGGGAGTGAGCGTCACGAACCTCGAGCCCGAGCGGCGGCAGAACGAACTGTTCGACGCCCGGGCCAATCGCCGCTGGTACTTGAATCGCGGCATGGATGCGGTGCGCGGCCGATTTGGCTGGAACGCGGTGTTCTACGGCAAGGGCTTGCAGTTGCGCGAGCACTATGCCACCAAGCCCAACGGCCTGGTGCTCTCGACGCCCTGCCTTTCACGCTGACGGGTTGTAGCGCCAGCATCCTGCTGGCGAGTTTCGGTGTCGCTCTGGAAACCGCCGGTAAGACGCCAGCGCTGCCGGTGAGCGTTTTACCCCTTCCCATTCCCTACCACAGTCGCCCATTTCGGGCAGGCCTGGGGCTTGCCCCTACAATCTGCCGGAGGCAGAAGGCGCAGCGAGCAGCGCCCTCTACGAGTTTCGCTTTTCGATTTTCGAGCTGCAATGTTCGTCCACCTCCACTGCCACAGCCACTACTCGTTCCTGCGGGCGGTGCCCTCGCCCGCGGAGCTGGTGGCCGCGGCGACCGGGCACGCAATGCCGGCGGTGGCGCTGACCGACACCAACGGCCTCTACGCCGCCGTGCCATTTTACCTGGCGGCGCGCGAGGCAGGCGTGAAACCCATCGTTGGCGCTGTGCTGGACATCGAATTTCGAAACTCTGAAAACGGAACTCGCAACTCGAACGCTGATGGGTGCACCGCTGACCGAACGGAACGCGCTCCGCTGGTACTGCTCGCGACGAATCACACCGGCTACAGCAATCTGTGTCGACTGGTGACCGAGCGGCAGCTCCGAGACCAGCCGGTCGGGCTGGAAGCATTGAACGCGCAGCGCGAGGGGATGATTGCGCTGTATGCGCCGGGCAATACGGCAGGAAGCGAAACTCGCAATTCGAAACTCGAAACTCGCAGAGAAGATCGTACGGGCGTATGGCCATACGCCCGTACGACGCCGACCGAACGCATTGCGCAGCTCAAGGAGATTTTCGGCGACGCGCTCTACATCGAAGTTCAGCACTTCTCCGCCGGCGATGGCCGGGCGTTGCGAGAAGCCGTGCGGCTGGGCGGCGAGCTGGGGGTGCCGCTGGTGGCCACAAACAACGTCCACTTCATCCGGCCCGAGGAGCACCTGCACCACCGCGTGCTCAACGCCATCCGCACCGGCTCGCTGCTCACCCGGGTGGCGCCGCCGGAGATCGCGAGCGCCGAGGCTTGGTTCAAGCCGGCCGACGAGATGCGCCGGGCATTCCGGGATCACCCCGAAGCGCTCGCCGTGACGCTTGAAATCGCCGAGCGCTGCAACCTGGAACTCGAGCTCGGCAAGCTGATTTTTCCCGAGTTCCCGGTCCCCGAGGGCGAGACGCCGTTTTCCTACCTGTGGAAGCTGTGCTTTGAAGGCGCCCGGCGGCGCTACCAGCCGTTGCGGCCTGAGGTGCTGGCACGGCTCACCCGCGAGCTCGAAGTGATCCACAAGCTGAACCTGGCCCCGTATTTCCTGCTCGTCTGGGACTTCGTGGAGGAGGCGCGGCGGCGCGGGATTCCGGCAGTGGCGCGGGGCTCGGCGGCGAGCTCGATTGTCACCTACTGCCTGGGCATCTCGCGCGTCTGCCCGCTGCGCTGGGGACTTTACTTCGAGCGTTTCCTGAACGAGCAGCGCGGCGACTGTCCCGACATTGACCTGGACATCTGCGGGGCGCGGCGCGACGAGCTGCTCGACTACGTATACAAACGCTGGAATGCCGGAGACGGGGCTTCTGCTGAAACTTTCGGGGGGCGCGCGAGAGACATATCCCCTCACGTAGCGATGATCGCGAGCTTCGTCACCATGCACGCGCGCCTGGCGGTGCGCGAGGTGGCCAAGGTCTTCGGCCTTTCACCCGGCGAGGTGAACCATTTCACGCGCCGCCTGCCGCACCGGCCGGTGCGCGAGATCCTGGAGGCCATCCGCACGCTGCCTGAATGCCGCTCGCTGCCCGCCGGCGAAGAGCCGTGGAAGACGATCCTCGAGGTGGCGCTGCGCCTGGACGATTTCCCGCGCCACCTGGGCATCCACCCGTGCGGCACGGTAATTTCGGCGCAGCCATTGACGCAGCGAGTGCCGCTCGAAGTGGCCACCAAGGGCATCGTCGTCACGCAATACGACATGAACGCGGTGGAAGCGCTGGGGCTGATCAAGATGGACCTGCTCGGCCAGCGCGGCCTGACCACAATGTCTCTGGCGCTGGCAGAGATCGAGCGGGCAAGCCATCCCGGCAACGCGGGTGAGCCCGGAGAACGGCTTGACTTCGAGGCCATCCCCGAGGGCGACCCGGCGACCTGCGAAATGATTGCCCGGGGCCGCACGATGGGAATTTTCCAGATTGAATCGCCGGGCCTGCGCGGGCTGCTGCGCACGCTCGAGGCGCGGACGTTAGCAGACATCTGCCTGGCGCTGGCGCTGATCCGGCCGGGAGCGTCCGAGTATGGCGCGAAGGAAACCTTCTTGAAGCGGCTGCGCGGCCAGGAGCCCGTGCGCCACGCACATCCGTGCCTGGAAACCATCCTCGGCGAGACCCTGGGCGTGTGCGTCTATCAGGAGCAGGTGATGCAGATCGCGCAGGCGGTCGGCAGCATGTCGCTCGCCGAAGCCGACCTGGTGCGACGCGCCACGGCGAAGTTTGCCGACCAGCGCGAGCGCGAGCGCCTGCGGGCGAAATTCCTGAAAGCGGCGGAGCGGATCGGTCTCGAGGGAGCCCAGCGCGACCAGACCTGGCTGATGGTCGAGAAGTTCGCCGGGTTCGGCTTCTGCAAGGCACACGCGGCCACCTACGCCGACCTCTCCTACCGCATCGCCTACCTGAAGGCGCATCACCCGGCTGAATTTCTGGCGGCTATGTGCAGCTCGGGCGCAGGCTTCTATCACGTCTCCGCCTACGTCGAGGAGGCCAAGCGCTGGGGCATCGAGGTGCGCCTGCCCTCGGTGAACCACTCGCGCCTGGAATACACCACCGAAGAAATGTGCAGAGGCGGCTTTACGCCGCCAGGGCGGAATCAACCCGCCGCTACACAAACCAGTCAACCGCGAGCCATGCGCATCGGGCTGATGCAGGTGAAAGGGTTGCGCCTGGAAATGATCGAGAAGATCGTCGGCTCCCGCGAACAACATGGCCTTTACCGCTCGCTCGAAGATTTCCTTGCCCGCGTGCCAGTGGAGCGTGACGAAATTGAATCGCTCATCAAGTGCGGTGCAATGGACGATTTCGGCTCCGCCTGCAGCGGACGCCCGGCACTGCTCTGGCGGCTCAACCTGCAGCGCTCGCTGCGCCCGCCACCGGCGCCCGTCGCGCATGCAGAGATGCTCTTTCCGGAAGCGCTGCCGCCAGCGCTGCTCGAGCCGCCGGCGACGCCCGCCGCCGACTACACCCGCGAGCAGCGCCTGGCCTATGAGCAGGAGATCCTGGAAGTGTGCGTGAGCGGCCACCCACTCGACCTGGTGGCACGGAACACCGAGGTCTGGAGCGACACGCTGGGCGCGCTGCGCGGCAAGCGGGTGACGCTGCTGGGGTGGCTGGTAACCTACCGCCACGTGGGCACCAAGGACTACCGCAACATGATGTTCGTCACCCTCGAAGACCAGCGCGGCCTCTACGAGGCGGTGCTATTCCCTGGGGCTTACGAGCGCTACGGCGGCCTGGTGTTTGAGACGCGCCTGCTGCGCGTGACCGGCCGTGTCGAGCGGGACGGGCAGATCAACTGCGAGAAGCTCGAAGCGGTGCGGAAATGAAGGAATTGAAACTGGAAAAGCATGATTTCACCTAAGATCCCAACTCAAGCACAACCGCTCGAGCCGGCGACCGGCCGGCCGGTGGCCTCCGGCGAGCAGTGGCTGGGCCGCAACGCGAGCAATCGGGAGGCTTCGGGACGTCGCCTGTGGGAGCGGCTCAACCCGCGGCACCGCAAGCAACTGCGGCTGCTGGCACGGGCGCTCGCCCTGCGCCAGTCGCAGGCACGCCTGCCGGAGGACGCGCGCGCACGATTGGCTGCGGCCGTGGAGGATTTCGAGCGCCTCGCGGCGTGCATCGAAAGGCTGCTGGCCACGTTGGCCACTCGGACATTGCCGGACGGCTGAGCTTGCTCCGCAGACGGCGTCTTTGCCATACTCGAACGAATGAAGCACCGCACCACTTGCGCGCTGGCTCTGCTGCTTCTCGCGTCGTGTGCCTGGGCGGACGAGATTCGCCTCAAAGACGGTACGAAAATCATCGGCACCATCGTAGGATTCGAAGACAACTCGTTTAAGGTACAAACCAGCTACGGCTTCGCACTGGTGCGGAAAGACAAGGTCGCGGCCATCATCCCGTCGGAGCCGAAGCCCGAGCCCAAGAAGGAGTCCACTGACCGCAGCAAGAAGCCTTCTCCACCGGAGCCGCAGGCGGTTCCGGCGGCCGCTGCCGGTGCCGCTCCAGGAGCTGCGCCGGCTTCTGCCCGGGCGCCCGCACCGAAGAAGGAATCTCCTCCCGCTCCGGCACCCCCGGCTCAGCCTGTGCCGCAGAAAACGGCTCCCGCCGCCGCGGAGAATACCGCTGCGGCTGCGGCACCCAGCGCGCCGCCGCCGATTCGCGAAGAAGTGCAGGGCAACCTCTACATCAATCATACCTACGGCTTCCGCATGTACAAGCCGCCGGGATGGCACGTCATCGAGGACGCGCAGAAGACGTTGCCGACGGCGATCACGGCCCTGGGCACTGGCGATGAGACGACGCTGCTGGTGATCGGCCGCGAGTCGCTGAAGACCTCCCTCGACTTACAGGCGGCTTCGACCGAACGACAACTCCGCGAGATCTACCAAAACTACCGCCGGCTTTCCGAGCAGCGCAGCCGGGTTGCCGGCCTGCCGGCGCTCGAGCGCCGCTACCGCGGCACCGTGGACGGCCACGACTGGTCGGGGGTAATCGTGTCGTTCGCCCGAGGGAACGAATTCTTCACCATCCTGGGGATGACCTACGCCGATTCCGACCTGATCCAGATTCAAGAAAACGTCATCGCCAAGACCATCGCCAGCCTGGAATTCACTGCACGCTAGGCAGAAGTTGGCTTGTGTCTTCGGACCCGGGGGTTTTCGCCGACCGAAGTTCTGCGGTAATACCGCTCAGATAGCCCCGCCTCTGAGAGCGGGCTACAAGCGAATCTTGATCGGCAATTGCGTCTAAGACACTTCGACTGAGATCGTGTGGTAGCCGGTGGCGCCGGAGGGCCATTCGCCCGAGTGCGCCGCGGTCTGCAAACGCCCCGCGCCGTCGGTGGCGCGCACTCGGAGCGTGTGCTTCCCTTTCGGCGGGTTCACCCAGACGTGTTTCCAAAATGCCCACATCTGCGAGGGGATGGGATTGCTGAAGATCGGCGCTTCCTGCCAACTGCGGCCATCGTCGGTGGAGATCTCTACCTTGGAAACACCCGCGGCATCCGCCACCGCATAGCCGGTGATCACAAAGTTCGAGCCGGAGATCCGAGCCGTGTCGCGAGGATCATCCACGACGGCGCGGAGTTGCCGGTCGGCGGTGTTCGACCAGCCTTGCCACTCCCAGTAGCCAAGGTATTCCTTGTTGACGAATTCGATGCGGGTCAGCCACTTCGGCATCTTCATCCCGTACCTGCCGGGAAAAAAGATGCGCAGGGGAAAGCCGTGGTCGCGGGTGAGCGGCTCGCCGTTCATCTCGTAGGCCAGGAAATTCTCCGGCCGCAGGAGCCTTTCGACCGGATGGCCGGTGGTGTAACCCTCGGCCGCGTACAACACGGCGTAAACGGCCGCGGGCGTGGGCCGGGCACGCTCGAGCAGCGGCTGGAGCAAGGTACCGCGCCACCGGGAGTTGCCGATATAGCGCCCGCCGACGGGGTTGGAGATGCACTCGAGCGTCAGGTGGGTCTCATACGGCGGCAGCTTTCGCAGCTCGTCATAGTTGAAGCGCAGCGGATTTTCGACCAGGCCGTCAATCGCGAGCGACCATTTGCCTGCGTCCACGGCGGGGTTGCCTTTCGACGACATGACGTAGAGATCGCCGGCCGGGGTGATGGCGCGCAGAGCGGCCTGTGGGCCGTCCTTCAAGAAATCTGTGACGCCGATGCGGCCGACGTTTGTGCCGGCCATCAAATAGCGGTAGAAGGCGTACGGCAGCAGAACGCCCACGCCCACCCCGCCCGCGATGGAGATGAATCTGCGGCGTTCCATGATTAAAGGATAGATGTTACACGTTGGAGATTGGAAGCGAAAACTTCGGAGCCCGATCAGCGAATCACCGGTTTCTGTGCAACTTCCAACTTCCAGCCTCTAGAACTTCGTCACCTCGGTGAAGTGAAAGCCGCGAACCTTCATCGCCGGCACAACCATCTCGAAGGCCTCTTCGCCGGAGGCGCGCACGGCAGGCCCGAGCATCTCCACATTCGACAACATCTCGAGCACGCTCTGGTTGAAGCGGAAGTTGCGGACGCCGGCGACGACGCGGCCGCCCTCCACCAGAAAAGTGCCGTCGCGGGTCATCCCGGTAAGGATCTTCTCGTATGGGTCCACCTCTCGGATATACCAGAGGCGCGTCACCAGGATGCCGCTGTCGGTCGAGGAGATCATCTCCTGGAGCGAAGCCGTGCCACCGCCGAAAACCAGGTTCATCGGCGCCTCGCCCCACTCGTTTGGGAGCGACAACCCGTGGCCGGTGGCCTGGACATTCATTTTTTTGGCTGCAGCGCGCGAGTACACCAGGTTCCGCGGCACACCTCGCTCGACGAGCAGCACTTTTTGTCGCGGCAGACCTTCTCCGTCAAACGGCGCGCCCAATTGCAGCGGGTGGCAGACATCGTCCCAGAGGGTGATGTTCTGCCCCATGACTTGCTTGCCCAGCCGCTCGGTCAGGCAGGAGCGCTGATCGCGCACCGCCGTCGCGGAGAAATCGTAAAAGAGGAATCCGACGACGTCCAGCGCCGCCGCGGGCTCCAGGATCACCGTGTAGTGGCCCGGTGCGAGTTCCCGCGGCGCCCGGGAAGCGATCGCCTTCTGACTGGCGCTCTCGGCCAGTGCGTCGGGGGCAATGTCGGCGATGTCGGGCGAATTGGCCTTGGCCCAGCCGGACGAATTCTCTTCCAACACGCTGATGGAAAATTCGGCGCGGGTCTGCCGGTAGTGCGCAGACAGACCCCGGGAATTGGCGAGCGCCGACTGCATGGCGCCGGTGGAGAAAATGCCGGCGGCGGTCTGCCCGGTTCTTGCCGTGATCGTGACGACGCGGGGCGATGGCGCGGCGCGGTCCTCCGGCGAGGCCGCCGCTGTCGCCGGGAAGAAGCGCTCGACCCGGGGATATTTCTGCGGGCCGGACATGGGCAGCAGGTCGGGATTGCGTGGCCGGCTGCGCGCCAGCGTCGCGGAAGCCGCCACGACCCGGCGCAGTGATTCCTCATCAGTCTTGTTGGTCGTGGCGCGGGCGGTACAGCGGTCGAACACTGTGCGGACGGACACCGAGAGCATCCGCTCGGCCACGTTCTGGTGAATCGTGTTGTTGGCGAAGCGCGTCAGGGCATCCGAGGTGAAATCGATCTGGACTTCGGTCTCGTCGGCCTCGCTCAATTTGAAGATGCGCTCGGCGAGGCGGCGGATTTCGGCCTCGCTCGGCAGGTGCGCTGCGGCCACCGCGGGGCCGCTCCTTTTGCCCCCAGTTCTGTCGCGTTGCGGGCCGGCGGGCTTCGCTGATTTGTTCGCAGGGCTCATCACTTGGAGAAGGCCACCCCAACCTTGATGTTGCGGAAGCGCGCCGGCGCGGCGCCGTGGCCCGTACCCATGGTCTGCATCGGCTGGCCCTTGCCGCAATTGGGCGTGCCCCAGAGCGTCCAGTGCTGGCGGGAGCAGATGGCATCGCAGCTATTCCAGAACTCGGTGGTGATGCCGCTGTAGCTGGGGTTTTTCAGCATGCGTATTTTCTTGCCGCCGCGGATCTCCCAGCCGATCTCGGTGGAAAACTGGAAGTGATAGCGGCGATCGTCAATGGACCACGAACGGTTCGTCTCCATCAGGATGGCGTCGTCGGTGTCGGCGATCAGGTCATCGAGCGCCCAGGTGCCGGGCAGCAGGCTGACGTTGGTCATGCGGATGATGGGGAGACGGTTCCAGCTCTCGGTGCGCATAGTGCCATTTGAGCGTGACTCGCCGATCGCCGCGGCGGTTTCACGGTTGCTGAGGTAGCCCGTGAACAGACCCTCCTTGATGATATCGGTGCACTGCGCGGGCACGCCTTCATCGTCGTAGCCGAAAGTGCCCAGGCCCGGGCCGTGCGCCAGTCGCGCATCAGCCACGACGTTGACGATATCGGAACCGTACCGCAGCGTGCGCAACTTATCGAGCGTCAGGAAACTCATGCCGGCGAAGTTCGCCTCCATCCCGAGGACGCGGTCGAGCTCGATGGGGTGGCCGACGGATTCATGCACCTGGAGGCCGAGCTGCCCGCCATCAAGCAGAATCGTGCGCACGCCCTCGGGGCACTGCGTCGCCTTGTGCAGCGCGACCGCTTCTTCGCCGACGCGCTGCGCATGGCCCGCCAGATCGAGCGACTCGACCAGCTCGTACCCCTGAAGCATGTGCTGCCCGCCGAAGCTGTTCGGGTAGGTGCGCTTCTGGATCTCGTTCGCAGCAAAGCTGGTGGCCGCGATCCCGCAGCCGGACTGCATCTTCACCTGGTGGATGAGCGAGCCGATGCTCGAAGCAAACAGTTGCTCAATACGGCGGAACTGCATGGAAGTTTCCGTGAGCGTGACTCCCGCGACCTGGCGCATCTCCGCGTCAGCGGCGAGCAGCAGGTCGAGCTGCCGCTCGAGCGGGATGCGGAAGGGGTCCTTGATGTAGGGGTTTTGCCAGGTATCCACGTAGGCTTGTTCGGGCGCCAGCACCACCTCGTGGCGTTTGGCAAGCGCTGAAGCCCGGGCGATGGCCACGGCCTGTGCGGCGCACGCCTGCACGCCTTCGCGGGTCAGCCGGTCGGTGGAGGCAAAGCCCCAGGCGCCCTCCGCCACCACCCGCACGCCGATGCCGAGCGACTCGGTTTCCGCGAGCGTGCCGACCTCGCCGTTCTTCGTGGAAAGATCCCGCTGGCGGAGGTCCATCACGCGAGCGTCGGCGTAGGTGGCGCCGCGCACTCGTGCAGTTTCGAGCGCCCAGTTGGCCCAGTCCTGCATGATGGGAAAATACGGGAAAACACCAGAATCGAAAAGCGAAATTCGAGAATCGTGTTTCGGGCTTCGAATCTCGAGTTTCGCTCAGGTACCCTCGGACCAGGAAGCGAGGTACTGTTCCTGCTCGGGGGAGAGCCTGTCCACCTGGATGCCCATGGACTCCAGCTTCAGCTTGGCGATTTGCCGGTCAATCGGCTCGGGCACTGGATAGACCTGCGGCTCGAGCTGCGAGGCGTTCTTGAGCGCGTATTCGGCCGAGAGCGCCTGGTTGGCGAAGCTCATGTCCATCACCGCGGCCGGATGGCCTTCAGCGGTGGCCAGGTTGACCAGTCGGCCCTCGCCGAGAAGGTAGAGCTTGCGACCGTCGCGCATGACGTATTCGTCCACCAGCGGGCGCGCCGGGCGCTTCGCGCTGGACATTTTCTCAAGCATCGGGATGTCAATCTCAACGTTGAAGTGGCCCGAGTTGCACAGCACCGCGCCATCCTTCATCTTCTCGAAGTGCTCGGCGGTGAGCACGCTCTTGTTGCCGGTCACGGTGACGAAGATGTCGCCGACCTTGGCCGCCTCGGACATGGCCATCACGCGGAAGCCGTCCATCACCGCCTCGAGCGCCCGCACCGGGCTGACCTCGGTGACGATCACGTCTGCGCCCAGACCCTTGGCGCGCATAGCCACCCCGCGGCCGCACCAGCCGTAACCCGCGACCACAAATTTCAACCCAGCGAGCAGTAGATTGGTGGCGCGCAGGATGCCGTCAATGGTGGACTGGCCGGTGCCATAACGGTTGTCGAACATGTGCTTAGTCATCGCGTCGTTGACGGCGATGATGGGGTACTTGAGCGTGCCATCCTTGGCCATGGCCCGCAGTCGGATGACGCCTGTGGTGGTCTCCTCGGTGCCGGCAATGACATCGGGAACCAGTTCGGTCCGCTTGGTGAGCAGCATGGTCACGAGGTCCGCGCCGTCGTCCATCGTGATCTGGGGCTTATGGTCGAGCGCGGCGCTCAGGTGTGCGTAGTAAGTTGCATTGTCCTCGCCCTTGATGGCGAAGGTGGGGATGTTGTAGTCCTTCACCAGGCAGGCGGCCACTTCGTCCTGGGTCGAGAGCGGGTTCGAGGCGCACAAGACAACGTCGGCGCCGCCGTCGCGCAGGGTGATGGCGAGGTTGGCGGTCTCGCTGGTCACGTGCAGGCAGGCGGCGATGCGCACGTCCTTGAGCGGCTGCTCTTTAATGAACTGCTTGCGGATCAACTGCAGGACCGGCATCTGCTGGTTGGCCCACTCAATCTTGCGCTTGCCGCGTTCGGCTAGGGCAAGGTCCTTCACGTCGCCAGTCAATCTGTGCGCTATAGCCACGCGAGAGCTCCCGGAAAGATTTTACCGTACTTCTCAGCGGCGAGCAGCCACCTCGGCGCCCGCCGAGGCGGGCAGGCCCGCCTCCTTACGGATGATCTCGGCTTTGTCGGTGCGCTCCCAGGTGAAGCCGGGCTCGGAGCGGCCGAAGTGGCCATAGGTGGCCGTTTGCCGGTAGATGGGCCGGCGGAGGTTGAGGGCTTCCATGATCCCCCGCGGCGTGAGCGGGAAGACACTGCGGACTAGGTCTGTGATCTGGTCGTCGGGAATGGCGCCGGTGCCGAAGGTTTCGGCCATGACCGAAACCGGCTCGGCCACGCCGATGGCATAGGCGATCTGCACTTCAACTTTGCTGGCCACGCCGGCCGCCACCAGGTTCTTAGCCACGTAACGGGCCATGTAGCAGGCCGAGCGATCCACCTTGGTCGGGTCTTTACCGGAAAGCGCGCCGCCGCCGTGCCGGCTGTAACCGCCGTAGGTGTCCACGATGATTTTGCGGCCGGTGAGCCCGGCGTCACCCATCGGCCCGCCGACGACGAAGCGGCCGGTTGGATTAATGTGGAACTTGCTGCGCTGGTCGATCATTTCCGCGGGGATGACGTGCTTGATTACTTCGTGGAGCACGGCGTCGTGCAGGTCGCGATTGGAGACAGATTCGCTGTGCTGCGTGGAAACAACGATGCAATCCACGCGCGCCGGACGGCCTTCTACATATTCCACAGTGACCTGCGATTTGCCGTCGGGCCGCAGGAAGTCCACCACGCCCGCCTTGCGCACCTCCGCCAGCCGGCGGGTGAGCCCATGAGCGAGTTGGATGGGCAGAGGCATCAATTCTTCGGTCTCGTCGCAGGCGAAACCGAACATCAGGCCCTGGTCACCGGCGCCGCCGGTATCGACGCCCAGGGCGATATCGGGTGATTGGCGCTTCAGAGCGGAGATGACACCGCAGGTTTCGGCGTCGAAGCCGTACTTGGCGCGGATGTAGCCGACATCGCGGATCACGCCCCGCGCCAGGTCGGAATAATCAATGTGCGCTTTGGTGGTAATCTCGCCGGCCACGACAGTGAGGCCGGTGGTGACCAGCGTTTCGCAGGCCACACGTCCGTTGGGGTCGTCCTTCAGGACGGCATCCAGTACGGCATCGGAAATCTGGTCAGCGATTTTGTCGGGGTGCCCCTCAGTCACAGACTCCGAGGTGAATAAGAAGCTCCGTTTTTGGCGAGTCAAGACAATCCCCTCCGCAGAAGTGGGAAGCAATCTATGGGCCCAACCTTCAGCGCCTGGCAGAAGTGCAAAACAGCCACGCTAACATAGGCTCTCTCCTCTGTCAACGCATTGAATTGGAACGCGTTAGACGATGGCTGAACGGGGATTTGGAGCTTTGAGACGCATCCAGTCTCCTCGCCATCGGCCGCATCTGGATAAAAGCTTTTCGCATCTAGACCTCAGGATTTGCCCTCGTCTAACCTCCCTTGGCTGCGAGCCAGAGCTAAGGAGAGCGCGGAAGATTCTCCTGCCGGATCAGAGCTGTTACGATTCTTGAGATCCAGCACGGAACTCCGCGGGGTGGCGGAGTGCACCCTATCGCTCCGCACCCGAAGGGACTGAGCCAGTGCGCCGCGAGAGCAGAAAGGCGCGGATGAAAGGATCGAGATCGCCATCGAGCACGCGGTTGACGTCACCGACCTCGAACTTGGTGCGGTGGTCCTTCACCAACTGGTACGGCTGGATGGTGTAGGTGCGAATCTGACTGCCGAAGCTGATGTCGCGCTTGGTTTCATCGAGCTTGCGGGTCTCCTCCTGCCGCTTCTCCAGTTCTTGCTCATAGAGGCGCGAGCGCAGCACCTTCATGGCCAGTTCGCGGTTCTTGTGCTGGCTGCGCTCGTTCTGGCACTGCACGACGAGGCCGCTGGGCAGATGAGTGATGCGCACCGCCGATTCGATCTTGTTGACGTTTTGCCCGCCGTGGCCGCCGGCGCGAAACGTGTCAATGCGGAGGTCTTCGGGCTTGATGACGATCTCGATGCGGTCGTCGATCTCCGGGATCACGAAGACCGACGCAAACGAGGTGTGACGGCGGGCCTGCTGGTCGAACGGCGAGATGCGGATCAGCCGATGTACGCCGCTCTCGGTGGCCAGCAGGCCGTAGGCGTTTTCGCCTTCGACCAGCAGCGTCGCCGACTTCAGCCCGGCCTCTTCCCCTGGCACCGAATCAATCACCGAGGCGCGAAAGCCTTTGCGCTCGGCCCACCGCAGGTACATCCGCACCAGCATTTCGGCCCAGTCCTGCGATTCGATTCCGCCGGCGCCGGGCTTGACGGTCACGATGGCGTTGAGCCGGTCGTTCTCCCCGGCCATCAACGTGGCGGTTTCCAACTCGGCGACAAAAGCATCGGCGGCGTCGAGCTCGCGGCCGATCTCCTCAAGCACCCCCTGGCGCTGGGCGACGTCGGTCTCCTCATGGGCAAGGTGGAAATAGGTCTCCAGGTCGCTCGTCCACCGGGAGAGTTTCTCATCGGCGGCGACGCGTCCTTCGGCCTCTTTTCGCTGCTGAAGAATCCTCTGCGCCTGTTCGGCGTCTTGCCAAAAACCGGGTTGGGCGGATTTTTGTTCCAGCGCGGCGAGGCGTTCGCAGCTTTGCCGGACGTCAAAGATAACTCCGCACAAGTGCGATGCGCTTGTGGAGCTCGTCGTAGCGCTGTTCGAGGTCTTCAAGAATCATGGCGATCGAATCCTTTAGAACGAAGCTCTCCTTGATTGGCTCCCAAGTTTACAGTCCCCAGTTTAGTGTCGAAAGTTCTTAGTTTCCAGCGTTCGACTTTTCACTTTCGGCTTTCGACTGGTTACTGCGCCTCCAATCAGCATCCCTGCCGTCCCCACGACGCAAAGCCACGCCAGCCAATCGCCCCAGCGCGTATAGAGCGTTAGGTCGTTGCGGAAGCCGTAGTCGGCGCTGAGCACCCCGCGCTTGTCAGGCTCCATCCGGGCCGTGTACCGGCCGTAAGGGTCCACGACAACCGTATAGCCATTGTTAGTGGCGCGCAGCAGCCACCGGCGGTTCTCGACCGCTCGCACCCGCGCCATCATCAGGTGCTGCTCCGGTGCCGCCGACCGGCCGAACCAGCCGTCATTTGAAATGTTGACGAGCACGTTCGCGCCCTTGGCCGCGAACTGCCGGACCTCGTTCGGAAAAACCGCCTCAAAACAGATAAAAACACCGAAGCGCTCGTTCGTGCCCGGCAGTTGTCCAACTTTAGGTTCGGAGCCGGTCTGAAAATCTCCGACCTCAACTGTCAGCTTCCCCGCAAATGTCAGCCAGCGGCGCAGGGGCACGTACTCGCCGAAGGGTACTAGATGAATTTTATCATAGAGGAAAACGCGTCGGCCGGCAGGGTCGAGCAGCGCCGCGCTGTTATATGGCGCCTGGCCGCCGCGAGCTCCGGGCTTCCAATCCACCACACCCACCAGAAAGCCGTTGCGAGAGGCCCGGGCGATGCGCTCGGCGCGCGCCGCGAACCGCGCATCCTGCAGGGAAAATGGCGCCGGCACCTCGGGCCAGAGGATCAGCCCGGGTTTCTGTGCTGTGGCCCCGATGCTCAGCGCGTCGAGCTCGTCCAGGTCCGTGGCGTGGCGCTCCATCCAATCCACTGGATAGCTCGGCGACTGCGGAAAATTGGTCTGTACCAGATGCGCGGAGTGCCGCCCCTGCTCGTGCGGGACGAATCTGTCGCCGATGTGCGATGCGGCGGGGAGCAGGGGGGTAACGATCAAGAGCAGAAACGTGGGGGCAAGAGAGAATCTTCCGCTGAGACGTTGCAGGTCCAACCCCTCCACTGACCAGGCCACAAAAGCGCAATACGCGGTGATCAAGAACGACAAGCCATAGATTCCCGTCACCGATGTGAGCTGTAGAAGGGCCAGACTTCCCCCCGTCGCATACCCGAGCAGGGCCCAGGGGAATGCAATGGCAGGCAGATGGGTCCGGAGGAATTCGAGAGCCACCCAGAGAAGCGGCGCGGCGAGGCAGGCCCTCGCGGCACTTGGGCGGGCGATCCAGGCGACGCCCAGCCTGAAGGCTGCGAAGAAAAGCGAGCCCGCCGCGACAATCAAGGCCAGCACGCCTGCCGCGGACACAGCGGGTAACCCGCCGTGCACACGCATCACCGTGTAAATCCATCGCAGCGTAATCGCATAGAAGACGGCACCGCTGAGAATCCCGCCGAGCGCCGCCGCTCGGGGCCGCGCACCGAGAGAGGACACGATCAAGAGGACCAAACCCAGCCAACACAAACCAGCGCCAAAATCGCCATACCCAGTCCAGAATCCGGCGGAGAGAAGGAAGCCCAAAAGGGCATTGCTCAAGAGGTGACGCAGAACAGAGAGCCGAGCCATCAGCGCTTGACGATGGCCTTAAATCCCTCGTTCTCGAGCCCGCGTTTGACCAGATTGGCCGACTGCACGTCCGCGTACGGGCCCACCTGCACCCGGTAGTAATGGTCGGCGCTGGGGGTCAGGACAAAAGCAGGAAACTTCTTCTGCTGCAGGGCTTCGGCCAGTGCGAGCGCGTCGCCCTCTTTGGTGAGCGCGGCCACTTGGAGGAGGATGGCACCCCGCGGGATCAGAGGCGCATTGAGGAGCGCACCGCCTTTTGCGGCAGCGGGTTTGGGGGCAGGCGGAGTCGCAGCAGTGGACTTGGCTGAACCGCTGGCGCTCTTCCCCGCTCTCTGTCGCTCCGCGGACTTTTTCGTCTCCGACGGGCGAGAGAAATCCCAGTCTGATGGCGGCGCAGCGCCCGGGGCCGCAGGTTGTGTCTTGGCTATGTCCGCGCCGGGTTTTGCCGGAGCGGCCGCGGGGACGACGGGCGCCGGAGAATCCTTGCTGCTGGCGTGAGGCGTCGCCACTTTCGCATCATACTGGCTCCGGCCCATCACGTAGCCGAGCGTGAACACGATGCCGGAGATCACAACCATCAGCAGGAATACGCCAACCACGTGGCGGCTCTCCAATACCACGTCACTCCCGCCCTTCTTACCCATGATCCCCATCGGTCACTTCGCTGTTCCCAACGCCTTCACCCAGGCGTTGATAATGTCCACCGGCAATGGAAAGACAATCGTGGTGTTTTTCTCCACCCCGATTTCCGTCAGGGTTTGCAAGTACCGAAGCTGAATGGCGGCAGGCTGGGTGGCGAGCACGCCAGCCGCTTCGGCCAGCTTCGCCGAGGCCTGGGCCTCGCCGTCCGCGTGGATGATCTTCGCGCGGCGCTCCCGCTCGGCTTCGGCCTGGCGAGCGATGGCGCGTTGCATCGTCTCCGGAATATCGACCTGTTTGACTTCCACTTTCGTTACCTTGATACCCCAGGGCTCCGTATCCTGGTCAATGATTAATTGCAACTTCGCGTTTACCTTTTCGCGCGCCGAGAGGATCTCGTCGAGCTCGAACTGGCCAACGACGCTGCGCAGTGTGGTCTGAGCGAGCTGCGAGGTGGCGTAGAGATAGTTTTGCACCTGGGAGAGCGCCAGGTTGGCGTCCACGACGCGGAAATAGCAGACCGCGTTGACCTTAACCGAGACGTTGTCGCGGGTGATGGTGTCCTGTGGCGGCACGTCGAGCGTCTCGATGCGGAGCGGGATGCGGTAGAGCGTTTCAATAGGCCAAAACACCAGACGCAGCCCGGCGCCTTTGGCGTCCGGCTTCATCCGGCCCAAGCGAAGCACCACACCCCGTTCCCATTCTTTGATCACGTAAAGCGAATTCCAGAACCAGATCAAAACCACCAGCAACCCTACCAGCCAACCCGTAAAACCGAACTGCGCAAATTCCATCGCTGCCTCCTTCAGGGCGAGCGCGGGCAAACCCTGAGCTGAGATGGTCCCCCCCAAGAAACGTCTAGGCCGCCGACCCGGGCCTGCGCTCCACCGGCTCCACGTGCAACGTCAGGCCATCCACGCGGACCACACGCACTGGATCACCCTTGCCGATCTTTTCGCGGGCAACAGCGCGCCAGAGCTCGCCGTGCACCAGGACCATCCCTCGACCCGCGCCGTCGGGGCCTGCCGCCTCGAGCGCCTCGGTGACCTCGCCCTGCGCGCCCACCAATTGCTCGATGCCGGTGGCCTGCTTCCAGCGTCGCGAGCGCAGTACCAACCGCATCAGCACGATAGTGAGCACCGCAAACGGCAGTGTTACCCCCAGCGCCACGCCCAAGCTGACGCCCGCGGCAGTCAGAGGCGAGCGGATCAGCATCAGCGCGCCCAGCAGCATCGCCACCACTCCGCCGATCCCCAGCACGCCGTGGCTGGTGAACTTGGCCTCGAGGATGAACAGCGCGAGTGCCAGCACGATCAGCAACAAGCCGGCAAAGTTGACCGGAAGGATGTGCATGGCATAGAGCGCCAGCAGCAGCGAAATCCCGCCGATCACCCCGGGCGCCACCATGCCCGGGTGTGTGAACTCGGCGTAGAGCCCCAGCACGCCCACAATCAGAAGGATGAAGAACACATCCGGCTGAACAATCCGCGAAAGAAACTTCTGCCTCGCCGACATCTCCAGAGCTGTGCGCTGTGCGTTGCGCAGTTCGAGCCTGACGGCGCCGCCATCAAATCGATTGATGCTGCGGCCGTCGAGTTGCGCGAGCAATTCCTCCGGCGACTTGGCAATCAGGTCCACCAGCTTGCCGTCGAGCGCCTCTTTTTCGGTGAACGCCTTGCCCTCAGTAACAGCGGATTCAGCGAGCGAGACGTTGCGGCCACGCTTGCCGGCGAAACTCCGCAGGTAGGCCGTGGCATCGTTGAGGATTTTCCTCCGCAACGATTCATCCACATTCAGCGGCATGCCGCCGATGGCCAGCAGCGGTGACGCGGCGCCGGTATGCGTGCCCGGAGCCATGGCGGCGACATCGGCGGCCAGCAAAATGAAAAACCCCGCCGAGGCGCCCCGCGATCCTGCTGGCGCCACGTACACCACCACCGGCACGGGCGAGTCGATGATGTGCTGGATAATCTCGCGCATCGAGGTCCCCAACCCGCCTGGCGTGTCCATCGTGATCAGGACGAGGCTGGCCTTCGACCGGGCGGCCTCGTCAATGCCGCCGTTGATGTACTCGGCCATGATCGGCTCGATTTCATCGCCAATGCGCAGCTCAATGACGCGCGCCGCCACACCGCCCGTTCTTGCGGTCTGGCCCGGCGTCTGGCCGGGAAGAACAACCGCCGGGAGCGCAGCCAACAAGGCCGCCGCAATCCCTAGCCGGTGCGTAGAGCCTAGCCGGAGGTTCATCGCGGCTCTCCAACACCCCTGCGTGCTTCCAGCTGCTCGAGCAACTGGCGCGCTTCGACAAAGCCCGGGTTGAGCTTAAGCGCGAGGCGTAATTCCTCGCGAGCCTCTGCAATGCGATTTTGCCCGAGGAGCAGGCGAGCGAGCGCGGTGCGCGTCGTGGAATCGTCGCGGCTGCCCAGGGCGGCGCGCAGCTCGCGGATGGCATCGTCAGGGCGATTCTGATGGCGGAAAACTTCCGCCAGCCCCAAGTGCGCCGAGGGGGTATTGAGCGGCGCCAGAACAATGGCTTCATTGAACTCGCGCTGCGCATCATCGAGCTGGCCCGCCGCGAGAAACTCCTGGCCGCGGGTCATGTGAAATTGGCGATGCTTGAGGCGATGGGCGAGCGTGTCGCCCGGCTTCGGCGCGGCCTCCGTCGCAGATTCCGGCAACGGGTGCAGGGATGCGGGGTCCAAGCGCAGTCTGATGCGATCCATGCGCGCTAGCGCTTCGGGAGATACCGAAGGCAAAGTGGGGGCGCGCGCGCCCGTGCTGGTAGACTCCCGGCGTTCAGCCTCAGCCTCAGAGGGCCGGCCACTTTTCTCCAGGGCTGCGATCAGCAGGGCGCGTGCTTCGGCATCGTGGGGCTGCCGGCGCAGCACTTCCTGGAATGGCCGTATCGCGGCGGCAGCGTCACTTACACGCATTCTGAGAAGGCCGAGGTTGAACCAGTATTCCGCTTCTTCGGGGTCGAGCTGCGTGGCACGCTCGAGCGCTGCGGCCGCTTCGCGCCTTTTCCCCAGGCGCTCCCGGGCGACGCCCAGGTTGTTGAGGGCTTCCGGCAATTCCCTCGGGCGTGCTGCAGCTTCGGCGCCGGCGCTCGGTGCCGGCGGGGCAGCAGGTCGGACGCGCTCAAGCAGGCCGGCGAAGGCAGCCTCGGCGCGCGCCGGATCGTTGCGCAGGAGGTGGCACACGCCCGCCTCGAAATTCGCTTCCGCGCCGCGCTCATGAGCCGGCGGGACTCGCGTCAGCCACGGCAGTGCGGCTTCGCAGTCGTGCCGAGCGTAATAGGCCTGGCCCAGCGCGAACGCCGGGGCGTCCCACGCCGGCTCCAAGCGCGCCGCTTCGCGGAAGTCACGCAGCCGCTCCTCGTCATCGAGGCTCAGCAGGCCGCGGACGTAATACTCGAAGGCATCAAGCCGCAGCTTCGGAAACTTCGCAGCGAAATCGCGCTGGTTGAGGGGATAGGCGGGGTTAATGAAACGCAGCACGCGCCAAGCGAGCCGTCCATGCATTTCCATCAGGTCGTTGAGTGCACCGGGCTCCACCATCGGCGGCGAGAGGCTTGCCGGGCTGATCCGCAAGAGTCGCGCCGCCACCGTGAGCGTCCGGCCGTTGAACTCGTACTGGCCAAAAACAACGTAGTCGGCGTCAATCTCTTCGGCCACCTTCAGCATCGTGGCCCGGGTGTAACGCGTCGAGGCGGGCAAGCCCAGGCGGTCTAGTGCCGCCAGGCGTTCCTCGCGGGGGAAGACGAACTGTCCTTCGCCGGCCAATCGCTCAATGGTCAGGTCGGCCAGACCCTCGCCCAGCCAGTCAAGTTTCGCCACACGGCTGGAATTCTCAAATGGAAATACCAAGAGGGTTGCGACACGTGCCGCGGCTTCGACTCGCTCGGTCTGCGGCGAGTTTTGAGCCGCAGCCATAACAGGATGAGCCGCGCACGCGAGCGCAGAAGCGCACCAGAGGACCCCGATGAAGACGTATCGGGCGGCCATCCTGCTGCATATTGTAACAGAGTGCGCGTCGGGTGCGTCGGTGGCGAGTTGTGGAGGTCGCCCCCGGGACTATTTTTGAGTTCAGGCCATTGCAGAATCAGTGGTCTCGGTAGGACAAAGGAAAGTGCCGTAGAGACTACAGGCCGGGCGGGGCGGGCGGGGTCTGGTTGGCAGAAGGCGAGGCGGGCTGCAAGATTTCCTGGACACTAGGATCTTTGAGAACGCTGGCGAAGGCAGGATCGGTCTGGACGGCAGCCAGCCCGGTGTAACCCTCATCGCGCGCCATCCTCAGATAGTGCGCGCAGCGCTCCGCATTGCCCATGCTGGCGTAGGATTTCGCCAGGAAGAAGAAGAACGTTCCCTTGTCGTCCACGCCGATATGCTGGAGCACGGTGCCGAAGCTGCCGCGATGCTCAAACACTTGGGGATCAAGTTCGAGCGCGCGGTGGTAGGCGGCAAACGCCTCGTCGTATTTCTTTTGGGCGAGGTAGGCGCTGCCCAAGTTCCGATAAGCGGTGGCCATTTCCGGCGCAATCTCCAGGGCTTTCTTGTACTGCTTCACGGCCTGGCGGAACCTGCGTCGGTCATATTCGAGCGCGCCAAGGTTATTGAGCGCGTTGGCGTAGTGCTTATCCGCCCTGACAGCGCGCTCGTAATAGCGCTTGGCCTGGTCGAGCATCGTCTGCTGGTGATAGGCGATCCCGAGTTTATTCAGCAGCACGGCGTTGCGGGGCTCTTGCTCGATGAGCTTCTGGTAAACCGGCACCGCTTCGGCATACAGCTTGCGCGCCATCAGGATATCGGCGCGCATCTCTTCTTCCTCACGAGGCGTTCGCGTGGACGGCGCCCGGGAAGCCTGGGAAGGGATGGCCTGCGAACCAGAGCCCGGTTGTCGCGCGCTCGTTTGGGATGCTTGTCCTGAGCTCGCCCCAGTTGTTGCCAGAGGTCTAACTGAAGGGGTTTGAGCCAGCAGCACCTGCGGGGTAAACCATATCGCTAAGGCAACCGCCGCCAGGCTTGGCTGACTCATCGTGCCCCTCCGCCGGTTTCAGGGCGATTGCCTCTCACCGGGCTTCGGTTTCTGCGGGGGTTTCTCCTCGTCTTTCTTTCCGCCTCCAAAGATACCAAAAATGCGCTTGAGCAGCCCCTTTTTCTTTTCGCCGTCGGCGGGAGGCTGCGCACCCTCTGCCGAAGGCGGCTGAGCGGCGCCCTCCGGGCCGGGGGCGCTCGCAGCTTCGGGCTTGTCCCCACTGGCAGTTTTGCCGCCGCCGAACAGGCGCGAAAGCCAGCCGGCCGCGGGCGTCTGCGTCATCATCCTGCCGCCGTGTCGGACGCAGAATTCGGTGGGCTCCGTGCCCCGGACGAAGAATTCCTCGCGGGTAACCGGGCAGGATGGCGTGGCCAGTTGCAGCGTTTCCGGATCAATCATCACGGAGACGACGCCCTCGGGCGGTGCAAACCCACGCGTGTCCTTGTAGGCCTGCAGGGCCACGGCGCGCTTCATGAACTCGGCCCAAATGGGAGCGGCCGAGGCGGAGCCGGACAAGTGCAGCTCGCGGTTGTCGTCAAAACCCACCCAGATGACGCAGAGCAGGTTGGAGGTGAAGCCGGCGAACCAGCCATCGTGGGAGGTGCCTGTTTTACCCGCGGCCGGCGCAGTGAACCCGCGGGCGCGCACGCCGGCACCGGTGCCGCGGTTCACCACGTCTTGGAGGACGCTGGTAACCAGATATGCGACGCGGGGATCGAGCGCAGGCCGCGTGCGTGGAGCGCTTCGCTCGATTGCGGTGCCATCGGCTGCCACAACGCTGCGGAGGAAGATGGGTTCGGCGCGCGCGCCGCCGTTGGCAAAGACCGTGTAACCGCCCGCCACCTCGATGGGCGTCATCTCATAGGCGCCCAGGGCCACCGCGGGGGTCGCACGGATGCGCGGGTCGAGCCCGATCTGACGCCCCACCTGCACCACGCGCCCATAGCCGACCAGCTCAGCCACCTTGACCGTGGCCACGTTGAGCGAGCGCGTCAGCGCCTCGCGCAGCGTCACCGTGCCGTGGAACTGCTCGCCGTAGTTATTTGGCGTGTACTCCTGACCTTCGAAGACAAACGTGGTGGGCTCGTCCACCACGGTCGTCGCCGGCGTCACGATGGGGCCGACGCCGTCCACCGCATCGGTGAACGCGGCGGCATACACAAAGGGCTTGAAGACGGACCCGGGCTGGCGTCGAGCCAAGGCGCGATTGAGCTGGCTCTGACCGTAGTCGCGCCCGCCGATCAGCGCCTTGATTTCGCCCGTCCGCGGGTCGAGCGCCACCAGGGCCACCTGCGCCACCGGGGGAGGCTCTGCCGTCTTCTTTTTTGCCTGCTCGCGGCGCCAGCGCTCGTAACGGCGAGCGAGTTGCGCGTCCACGTTCTTCATCCCTATCTCGACGGCCGCTGTCGCGGCGCGCTGCAGGGCAGGATCGAGCGTAGTGTAAATACGGAAGTTCTGGGCGAGCAGCGCGGCCTCCGAGTAGCGGTCCAGCAGGTGGTCCTTGACCATGTCCACGAAATAGGGCGCCGCGCTGGTTTCCAGCGCCCCGCCGGTTACCCGCAGCGACGACTTCTCCGCGGCGAGGGCCGCCTCCTGGGAGACGGCGTGGTTCTCCACCATCTGCTTGAGGACGCGGTCACGCGCCTCGACGGCGCGCTCCGTCTTGCGCTCCGCGGCGGAGTAGCGATTGGGGGCGCGAATGATGCCGGCAAGAAACGCCGACTCGCCCAGGCTCAACTGGTGGATGTCCTTGCCGAAGTAGGCCTGCGCGGCCTCGCCAAAACCGTGAATGGCGAAGCTGCCCCGGTTGCCGAGATAAACTTCATTGGCGTACAGCTCGAAGATCTGTTGCTTCGAGAAGCGCCGCTCGAGCTGCAGCGCCACCAGGGTTTCGGCCAGCTTGCGGCGCCAGGTGCGCTCGCTGGAGAAGAAAAAGCTGCGCGCCACCTGCATGGTGATCGTGCTGGCGCCCTGCGCGAGCTTTTCGTGGCGCAGGTCGGCCCAAGCCGCTCCGAGGACGCGGAGCGGATCGAAGCCTGGATGCTCGAAGAAGCGCTTGTCCTCGGCCGAGAGCACCGCAGCCACAAGCACCTTGGGGATGTCGTCAAAGCGTACCGGCCGGCGCTTTTCGCGGGAGCTATCGAACAGGTTGGTGAGCAGTTCCGGCTCGACATCCGCGGTCGCGAGCAGCGCGCCGTTATCCAGCGAGCGGATCTGCTTGATTTCGCGGCCAGCGAACTCGACTCGCAGGGCGTTGGTTTTGCCGAAATAGGATTGCTCGGACGGGTGGAGTTCAACTACCGAACCGTGGAGAGCGAACAACCCCGCGGCACCCTCCACCGGCTTCTCGGTGTAGCCGGCGCGCTGCAAGTAGCTGGCGAGTTCGTTTGCGGCCAGCGCTTGGCCGGTGAAAATACGCGCCGGGGCCGCGTAGATGCGCGAAGTGTTCTGGTATGGCCCGCCCGCCAGGCGCCGCTCGATCATCCGGGCGTAGCTGACGAAGAAGTAGGTGAAGAAGCCGGCTCCGGTGACCAGCAGAAGCAGCGCGACCCCGAGTGATGTCAGGCCCAGGCGGGAAGACCAGAATCCGCGGCCAATTCGAATCCGCAACGCGATCCTCCGTCAGAGGCCCTCGCGGCCTTCGGCCCGCCTTGGCGGGCTCAGGGCAAGCCTGGGCGGGTATGCGTGGGCTGAGTCGCGATGGCGCCGGGACAACACGTGCGATTTCTCCCCACCGGGCCGGCTCCTGCTACAGAGCATTACTTTCGACGCTGGGTGTGAAATGCATGTTGAACTGGTAGACTCGCAGGTCCACCGTCACCGTGTAGTCCACCCTGATCTGCACGCCTCGCTGACTACTTTCTACCTGGATGTCTTCGCGACGGGCAGGGATGTCTCGGTCCTGGATTTCGCGGTAGATGACGTCCCGGACCTCTTCATTGGTGCGGTGGTTCACCATGGCGAAGCGCGCTTCGGTCTGCATCTTGTCCTGAAGCTGATAATTGGCGAAGTAGATGGGCACGACCTTTGCGCCGACATAGATGCCCGCGCCGACGATGAGCAGCCAGACGATGGCTTTGAGCCGGGCGCCACCCCTCGACCGCATGCGGGGGCAGCCGCGGCTCCCCGGAAGAGCGCCCAAGCTCTCAGGTTCGCGCATAGCTATTCCCCTTCAGCGAAATCCACCCCGTGGGTCGAGAATCGCCCGAAGCAAGCTACGGAACATTTGCCGCAATCGAGCCGGCGAGAGAAGCTACTCCCTCGACCATGCTAGCATCGCGCCGAGGGCCTGTCGAGCGGGCGCCGCCGCGAGGTTTCTTCGAGTCGACACCGGCTGGACCTCAGTAGGCCCTTCCGAAGATGGCTTTTTCCGCGGCCGACTGGCCGCACAGAATGCACCGACCCTTCCCTACCGGCTGCTCGAGCGGGATGCATCGCATCGTGGCCCCAGTGTGTTCCTTGATCCGCTCCTCGCACTTGCCGTCGCCGCACCAGTATGAGCGCGCAAAGCCTTTTGCGACTGCGGCCTTGAATTCATCGTAGTCAGCGGGCTCACTGGTGTTGGCCTCGCGAAACGCCAACGCGCGTGCGTGGAGCGCGGTCTGGACTTCGTCGAGGGCGTGCGCCACCGCCCTCGCCAAACCCTCCTGCGGGACAACTGATTTGCCTTCCTTACCCGGTTTGTCGCGCCGAGCAAGCACGACGCTGCCCTTGGCAACGTCCCTCGGGCCGATCTCCATGCGCAACGGCACGCCGCGCATCTCCCAGTCGTTGAACTTGTAGCCAGGACTCACACCCTCGCGCTCGTCGGAGGTGACACGGATATCAGCGGCGACCAGCTCGGCGCCCAGCTTCTTGGCGCGTTCAGTGACGACAGCCTTTTCTTCGTCGCTCTTGTAGATAGGCACGATGACCACTTGGTAGGGCGCCAGGCGCGGCGGCAGAATCAGACCCTGGTCGTCGCCGTGAACCATGATGATCGCGCCGATGAAGCGCGTCGAGAGGCCCCAGGAAGTCGTCCAGCAGTGCTGCAGCTTGCCGTCCTTGTCGAGGTAGCGTATCTCAAAGGCTTTGGCGAAGTTTTGTCCGAGATTGTGAGAGGTGGCAGACTGGAGAGCCTTGCCATCGCCCATCATGGCCTCGATCGAATAGGTCTGGTCGGCGCCGGCAAACCGCTCGGACTCCGACTTGCGGCCGGGAATCACCGGGATTGCGGCATCGGTTACAGCGAAGTCCGCATAGATGTCCAGCATCTGGCGGGTCTCGGCTTGTGCCTCCTCAAGAGTGGCATGCGCCGTGTGCCCTTCCTGCCAGAAAAACTCGAGCGTGCGAAGGAAGAGCTTCGTGCGCAGCTCCCAGCGCACCACG